>Ga0075444_10001446_pt1 | contig 14636 bp, 13 predicted proteins | sample CoawatmetaG01DNA_FD_76836 | JGI IMG/M metagenome (GOLD analysis project Ga0075444, IMG submission 76836) | Marine microbial communities from the West Antarctic Peninsula - Coastal water metaG017-DNA | ecosystem: Environmental > Aquatic > Marine > Coastal | place: Atlantic Ocean: West Antarctic... | reverse complement strand
GTGTTAACTTCCGCATTATCGACAAGGCTAATGCTGCCACCACAATTTCAAAAGCCATTGTGGTGCACGCTCGTAATTTAGAAATGTTTGAAAACATGTCTCTGGTTGAGCCTTTCCTGGCTAGCGGTATGCCCATTCGCGGCAGCAACATCTACAGTCAAAACAAACGCATTGTTCATCTCAACACTGATGAAATTGAGTCGTTCTACAAATTTATTTTGGCTATTCCCCAGAGTAAAACCGAAGAGATTCTGGCTGATAATCTGACTGGTAAGGGGGTAAATATTGAGCGCAGCAAAGAGTTAGTCGGCCTTACCCAGAATGCTGAAGAGGTAGTAGCAACTATCAAATGTGAAGGTCAGAGCGAGCCTGAGGTGGTTAAATGCCGCTATCTAGTTGGCTGTGACGGTGCCCATAGTGCTGCACGTCATGGCCTTGGATTGACTTTTGAAGGGGTTGCTTATGAGGAAGTGTTTGGTGCCGCTGACGTAGCTGTTGACACCGGCAGTCAGATATCGATGCTCGAAGATGAGGCCTATATTTACTTTTCTGAAAGCGGCCTGGTCACCTTCTTTCCCTTTGGTGGGGGCCGCTACAGGCTAATTTTCGATATGATGCCTGATTCTAATGTTGATGCCGCTAATGAGCTCAAGTTTGAAGAAGTAGTTGAGCTAGTTAAGACTCGCCTAAATCAACAACTCGATAGTCCTGAACAAAAGCCTCTGACAATTTCGGATCCCCATTGGATGAGTTGGTTCAAAATCAACCGACGCTGCGTCACTTCTTACCGCCAGGGCCGAGTATTTCTCGCTGGTGACGCCGCTCATATCCACAGCCCTGTGGGTGGAGTTGGTATGAACACCGGCATGCAAGACGCTATTAACTTATCGTGGAAATTGCACCTGGCTTTAAATGACCTGGCCGCTGATAGTGAGCGCTTGCTTGATACTTATCACGAAGAGCGTCATACCGTTGGTCAGGCCGTTTTGAAAGGTACTGATATGGCCACCAAAGCTGTTACTCTGCGTAACCCTTTGGCTAAAAATGTGCGCGATCGGATGATGTCGTTTTTGTCAGCGCAAGAAGTGGTGCAGCAGCGCATACTTAGAGCTGGCAGTTTAACTGGTATCAGCTATCGTCAAAGTTCGCTTTCTGCCGAGGCTCATCGCCCCCTTGAGCGAGCCCTCAAAGCTGTGGACAGCGGAATTTTGCGCTTTACTGGCCATGGCGAAGTGGGCGAACGTCCTGGTTTTAAGTCGTGGATGGAGTTTACCCGTGGGCCAGTAGCTGGTGATCGAGTTGTTGATGGGCCATGTCAGACCCTCAACGGCAAGAGTACCAGGCTAGCTCTGCAAATGGCTTCCACTAAGTTTCAGTTATTGCTCTTTGATGGCTTTGTTAATTCAGAACCGGGCTACTTGCAGTTCAATGAGATTGAGGAGGCAATTGAACAGCACTACAAAGACCTAATCGACGTTCATGTTATTGTGCCCGCTCTAGCAAAAACGCCGAAAATGCCCAAGTTTAAGTCTCTATTGCTTGATGCTGAGCGTGAATTGCACAATGTCTATGGTGCCAGTTCGGAGTGTCTCTATTTAATTCGTCCTGATGGCTACATTGCTTTTCGCAGTCAGCCAGCCAGTTGGGATGAGCTATCCCACTACCTGACTGGGCTGCTTAAGGGGAACTGACGAGCAGACAAATTAGCCAAAAAAAGCGGAGAGACCAATTGATCTCTCCGCTTTCGATTTAGTTTTTAGAACTTAAGCTTTGGCTGGTTGCTTGAGAGCATCTGCTACTTGCTTAGCTACTTCTGCCGGGGTCATAGCCACTCTTACGCCATTAGCTTTGAAAGCTTCTAGCTTAGATTCGGCTGTGCCCTTGCCACCAGAAATGATGGCGCCAGCGTGGCCCATGCGTTTTCCAGGAGGGGCAGTTTGTCCAGCAATGAAACCAATTACTGGTTTCTTGATTGACTTCTTGATGAAGGCAGCGGCTTCTTCTTCAGCGTTGCCGCCGATTTCACCGATCATAACAATCACTTCAGTTGCTGGATCGTTTTCAAACATGGTGAGACATTCTTGATAGTCAACACCTTTAATAGGGTCGCCACCTGTGCCTACGCAAGTTGATTGACCCAGGCCGCTTTCGGTTAGAGCGAGAGCGATTTCATAGGTTAGAGTGCCGCTCTTGCTCACCATGCCTACTGGTCCTGATTTGAAAATCGAGCCAGGAAGAATGCCGATTAGTGATTGACCTGGGGTGATGATACCAGGGCAGTTTGGACCAATTAGCTTGGCGCCTTTAGCTTTCACTTGAGCAACCAATTTGGCTGTATCTAGTGGTGGAATGCCTTCGGTAATCAGAACCAAGAGGCTAATCCCGGCATCAAGGGCTTCGCAACCGGCATCAAGAGCCAAGTAAGGTGGCACAAAGATTACTGAGCAAGTTGCTTCTGTAGCTTCAACTGCTTGTTTGACAGTGTCGAATACAGGGGCGCCGTGCATTTTCTCGCCGCCCTTACCAGGTGTTACGCCGCCAACAATGTTGGTGCCGTACTCGATCATGCGCTTGGTGTGGGCTGCGCCCATTTTGCCAGTTATGCCCTGGACGATTACTTTTGTATGTTTGTCGACAAGAATCACTTTAGAATCTCCTTTTAGGCTTTGCCGGCGGCAACTGGTTTTTTGGAACTACCTGTTTTGGCGCGGCTAACCGCTTCCTTAACTGCTTCTTCCAAATCTGGATAAAGCTTGAGACCCGATTGAGCCAGCATTTTTTCGGCGATGTCTTGGTTGTTGCCCCGCAGTCTTACGACCATGGCGCGCTCTGGATACTTTTTCATGAACTCAACGAGGGCACCGGCAACTTCGTCGCAGGCTGTGATGCCGCCCAAGATGTTGAGCAGAATGACATCAACATTGGGGTTGTCGTTAACGAGTTCTAGTGCTGCTAGTGTTTTCTTTTGGTCAGAGCCGCCGCCAGCATCTAAGAAGTTGCCAGGTTGGCCGCCAAAGGCTTTGACCATGTCCATGGTGGCCATGGTTAGTCCAGCGCCGTTGCAGAGGATACCGATGTTTCCATCTAATTCAACCAGGTTTAAACCGGTCATCTTGGCATTGCGCTCTCTTACAGAGAGGTCGCAGAGGTGAGCTTCTTCCCAGCCTCTGAATTGAGGTTGTCTATCAACAGCATCGTCGTTGATGATGATTTTGCCATCGAGTGCAACTACATCGTCGCCTTCGGTAATCACAAGTGGGTTGATTTCAGCTAGGTCTAGGTCTTTGCTTTCAAATATTTTGTAGAGCTTGTTGGCAATGTCAGCTACTTTGTTGAGCACAGCACCCTTCAAGCCGAGCTTTTGGGCGAGGTTGCGGCCAACGAAAGGCTGATATGGATGAGGAATTGGCTCGGTCAAAACGTTTGACGAAGATTCGATTTCAATGCCGCCTTCAGCTGAGGCGATGAAAATTGGGCAGCCACGGTCGCGGTCTAGGGTGACCGCGAGATAGAGCTCGCGGGCGATAGACATCTTGGGCTCAACCAATAAACTTTCTGTTTTTGAATCTTTGATTGAAAGCTTGAGCATGTCCTTGGCAAGTGCCATGCCGTCTTTCAAGTCTTTGGCAAATTTGATGCCGCCGGCTTTACCGCGGCCGCCTGCCAAGACCTGGCATTTTAGGGTTAGGGGATAACCGAAATGGATTTTGGCCAATTCTTCTGGCTTAGTGATGCGCTGAGAAGGCGGTACATTGATGCCCCCTTCGGCAAAAATTCGCTTGGCTTCGTATTCGTAGAGATTCAAGATCGTGTCCTCTTATTGGCAGTCTATAAATGTAAGACACTGCTGACAAAAACCCTTAGAACTTTATGATTCTTAAGCCTTCCGCCCGTCGATTTGGCTGCTCAGTATACTGATGGCCCTTACATCCTAACGATGACGGACGATAGTTGCCGCTTGGCATGGGAAAATCAAAAGAGAAACGATAATGCGTATTGGAATTTTGACTGGTGGCGGGGATTGCCCTGGCTTGAACGCCGTAATTAGAGCGGTGGTTAGAACAAGTGTCAAAGAGTATTCATCTGAAGTAGTTGGTTTCTTAGAAGGTTGGCGTGGCCCCATCGAGAATATGGTGATGCCACTGACTATGCAATCTACCGGTGGCTTGATTCACCGTGGTGGAACTATCCTGCGCACATCTCGTACTAATCCTTTTAAGCTTGACCGCGGCCCTGAGCGCATTGCTGAAAATATCGTCAAGAACCGACTAGATGCTCTCATTGCCGTGGGCGACATTGATACTTGTAGTGTGGCTAACCGCCTGCACCAAGAGCACAATCTAAAAGTTGTTTGTGTGCCTAAGACTATCGACAATGACATAAATGCCACTGACTTCACCTTTGGCTTTGATACTGCCATTAACATTGTTACTGAGGCCATAGATCGCTTGCATACAACCGCCGAGTCGCATAACCGTGTGCTTGTCTGCGAAGTGATGGGTCGCAAAGCTGGCTGGATTGCTTGTTATGGCGGTATTGCTGGTGGTGCTGATTTTATTCTGGTGCCAGAGAAGCCAATCAAGGCACAAGAAGTAGTTCAAGCAATCAAGACCAGGCATTCTCGGGGCAGAGATTACTCTATTGTGGTAGTGGCTGAGGGGGCACGCTTTGAGTCGCCTGACGGTGCGACTGAGGCTGGTGAACTGAGCGCTGAGCCTACCCATGATTCCCCTTCCGATAGTTCGAGTATCGGCAATCAATTGGCGCGATTAATCGAAGCTGAAACCGGTTTTGAGACTCGGGCCACTATTCTTGGCCACATTCAGCGTGGTGGGGCCCCTACAGCCTTCGATAGAGTTCTGGCCACCCGCTTTGGCGTTAAAGCTACCCAGCTTGTGCACGAACAAAAGTTTGGACGCATGGTAGCACTGTCAGGTTCAAAGTTGCACGATGTCGCCATTGAGGAAGCCACAAGCAGCTTGAAGACTCTCGATATGGAGCTTTATCGCGTGGCTGAAGTTTTCTTTGGATAGTTTCGATACTGCCGACCAGCACTTCATGCGCCGGGCCCTGGAACTGGCGCAGGAAGCAGAAGGCTTTACTGCTCCAAACCCGATGGTTGGAGCGGTGGTGGTCAGCCCCGATGGTCGCATAGTGGGAGAAGGTTATCACCACGCTCCGGGTCTGCCCCACGCTGAAGTTGAGGCTCTCAATCAAGCGGGAAACCAGAGTGTTGGGGCGACGCTCTATGTCAACTTAGAGCCTTGCTGTCATTTTGGCCGCACGCCACCTTGCTCAAAAAAAATCATAGAACACAAGCTTAGCCGAGTTGTGGTAGGCATTGCTGATCCTAATCCAAAGGTTGCTGGCGGCGGTTTGAAAGAGCTTAGTGAGGCTGGCATTGACCTGACCGTTGGTGTGTTAGAAAGTGAATGTGGTTACTTAAATCGTGGTTTTTTCAAAGCCATCAAAGAAAATCTGCCCTGGCTCTCGCTCAAGATGGCACTAACTCTTGATGGCCGCATTGCCGATCGCACTGCTGCTAGTCGCTATGTTACTGGTGCCACTGCTAGAAAGTTTGTTATGGCTTTGCGTGCTGCCTATGATGCTGTTTTGATTGGTGCTAATACGGCCAGGCTGGATGACCCGCAGTTAGATGTCCGGCTGGGAGAAGGCGCAGATAATGTCCAGAGAAATCCTGTTAGAGCCGTTCTTGACCCCAATTGCACAATAAAGCCTGATGCTCGTATTTTTGCTGCTCAAGGAAAAACCATAATTTTTTGCCGAGAGGAGCTGCTGGTCAAACAGAGTGACTATCCTTCATCTTGCAGTCTTGTCTCTTTGTCTGAGTCGCCGGAGGGTACTGGTAGGCTTGATATTGGAGCGGCCCTGCAATACTTGCTTGAGCAGGGCTGTCAGAAAGTGTTATGCGAAGGCGGCGGTCAATTGGCTGGCAGTCTCATTGATGCTGGCTTAGTTGATGAGCTTTACTGGTTCGTTGCGCCTAAGATGCTAGTAGATAAAGAGGCATTGCCAGTGGTGGCTTCAGCTAATGCAAGATTGATGGCTGACAGTATTGAGTGGCAAATTACTGGTGCTAATTTTCTGGGTGACGACCTTCTTATCAGTGCCTTGAATCCAAGGCACAGTGGCTATACACAGATATAGTGCCTGATTACTCCGAGAGTCAGCGGGATATTAGCAGAGTGATATATCTGGCAAGTGAACGGGACGGAGAGAAAATCACTTCTGATGGAGTAGCTTGGGAGACACTATCTATAGTTGCGCATGCCGTATCGCATAAAGTTGATAAATCCAACTTAGTCGGAGCTATCTGGACTCAAGCCAGTACAAATCCAATCTGGAGAATCGGGCTCATTTGAGTAGTAGAGATCGTGCATTTCCTCTAATTCCTCTCGGGCGCCAGAAAGCATAACCCTCTTACCGTCAGCTGAGCTGTAGTAAAGTTCCAGCTTGCCGTGCTCTTCTCTAATTCGTCCTATACTCTGATCGCTGAATGTGAAGAGGAAGCGCCATATTGTGCTACTGATAGAATTTCTTACAACAATCTTGACCAGGTCTTGGTCTTCAGGCGAGAGCTTGCTATACCATGCCGCTACAGCGGTTTGTTTCTGAGTATATTCAGTTTCCCGAACTTTGGCTGGGGTATTGAAGATATCCATTGCCAGGTCATAAGCATTCTCTCTTAAGGCCCCTTTTATTACCTCTTCAACAAATTCTTCTTTGTCCATTTTTTAAGGGCCCCTAGATATTCAGTACAAGCCAGCATTGGCGGTAACCAGGACTATTAAGCGATTTGCAGTCGTTTAACTTTTGGCTGCTTCCGCTGCTCTGCCTTCGAAAGCTCATAGTTGGTTTGCAAGGTCATCCAGAATCTGGCCGTGCTGACACCGGCACGCTCAAGCCTCACTGCCAAGTCTGGGCTGATACCAGCCCGACCGTTAACAACACGGGATAAAGTGGTGCGTGACACACCCAGTCGTTGTGCAGCATCTGTAATTTCTATCCCGAGTGGCAGCAGCACGTCTTCACGAAGTAGCTCGCCGGGGTGGGGGTGATTCTTCATCGCAATAACCTCTTCAATGATAGTCCTGATAATCAACCAGCTCCACATCGTTTCCGATAAAACGGAAGGTGACGCGCCAGCTCCCATTCACCCAGACAGACCAGTGCCCTTTCAGTTCCACTTTGAGTGGGTGGAGTTTGTAGCCCGGCTGATTCAGATCTGCGGGCGAAGTCGCCGCATCTAGTGCCGCTAGAATACGGCGTAGCTTAGGCGCATGAGCGGCTTTTATGCCACGGGTTGAGTTTGTCCGGTACAAGGTTTCAAGCCCCTTGTGGCGAAAGCTGACGATCATGAAACTAGTGTAGCGCGTAGCGATACGCTGTGCACTAATTTCGCATCCCGAGTCCAAACATTCTTTTTTAGAGCCCTGGAAAGCTAACTGCTATAAGTCAATCAGTAGTTTTCGAGTACGAAACAACTGCTGTCACGGGTGCTCTGATGTATGAGCCTTCTTAGCCCCGCCCGAGAGACTTGCTAAATGAAAATGACCAATAGGCTATTGACTGAAAAGACCTTTTCAGTCAAACTTATAATTGTTAGCTCTTCTAGCTTCTGAAAAGCTCTTTAATTCGTGTTTTTGGGGAAAAGGTGGGCTGGCGCTGCCATGATGTTGAAAATGACCAATAGCACTAAACCTAAACTCGGACCTATATCCATAGGCTCCCCAAACCCGGGCAATTGCTATTTCACGCTGCCTCCGTCTTTGCGCTGGCTTGATTCCGATCATTTTGACGAAGGAGCTGAGCGGGTCAGAGCAATGCCTGTGAAAACTCGGTTCAGTCGTTGGTTTCCTTTTGCTTTTCTCCATGCCGGTTTATTTGCCGTCTTTTTTGTCGGTTGGTCGCCGATTGCCGTGGCCACAGCCATAGCCCTCTATTGGCTGAGAATGTTTGCCGTAACGGCATTTCTTCACCGCTATTTCGCCCACCGTACCTTTAAAACTAGTCGCACGGCGCAATTCATCTTCGCTTTGATGGCCTGCTCGGCTGTTCAGCGCGGTCCATTGTGGTGGGCCGCTCACCACCGTGCTCACCACAAGCTTTCAGATAAAGATGGAGATTTGCATTCGCCATCGGTCAGTGGTTTCATTTGGTCCCATATTGGTTGGATAACAGCTGATCGCAACATGCCGACTGACTATGAAAAAATTCCAGATCTGGCCCGTTATCCCGAGCTTGTTTTACTGAATCGCTTCGATTGGTTCGTGCCTGTGCTATTGGGGTTCAGTCTATTGTTCTTTGGGCATTGCCTGCAGTTGTTCTATCCTCAATTGGGCACAAACCCATTGCAGATGCTGGTTTGGGGCTTCTTTGTCAGCACTGTGCTGCTCTTTCACGGTACGGCCTCAATCAATTCCCTCACCCATATGTTCGGCTCACAGCGCTATGAGACCGGTGACCAGAGCCGCAATAACTTCTTTCTCGCTCTAATTACCATGGGTGAGGGCTGGCACAACAATCATCATTATTTCCCTGGGGCTGCCAGGCAAGGCTTTTACTGGTGGGAGGTCGACTTTAGTTTTTACTTGCTTAAGCTCCTGGCCGCTCTTGGTATCATTTGGCAGCTTAGGCCCGTCCCTGCGGAAGCTTATAGCTATTCTCCTGGTAAGAAGGCGACGACATGAAAAAACTTGCCATCATCGGGGCTGGAATTGCTGGATTGGGTTGTGCTCACAAGCTAAGCCGCCAATATGACCTGACTATTTTTGAGAGTAACTCTTATCTTGGTGGTCATACCAATACTATTGATGTGGTTGGCAGTGGTGATGTGGTTTGCAGCAGCAAGGTTGCCTTTGATACTGGCTTTATGGTTTATAACCATATTACGTATCCAAACTTGACGGCTTTATTTAGCGAACTCAATGTTCCCACTAAGAAGACCGACATGTCTTTCTCTGTGCAGTATTTGCCCGATAAAATTGAATGGAATGGGGCTGGTTTAGATAGAATTTTTGCTCAAAGACGAAATCTAATTAGTCCGCGCTTTTGGCGTATGTTGCTAAAGCTTGATTGGTTCAATAAAAATGCCTTGCGCCACATGGAAAATGCCGATTTATCCACCGATGTATCCAGGCTTTCAGTGCGCGACTATGTTAGTCACTTTAAACTGGGCGATGATTTTTTACATTGGTATTTGATACCGATGGCTTCGGCGGTTTGGTCCACGCCACCAGATAAAGTGCAAGATTTTCCTATTGCCACTTTAATTCGCTTCTTCCATAACCATGGTTTTCTTGGCCTAGACACTCATTTTCAATGGTATACAGTCGATGGCGGTGCCAGAGAGTACGTTAAGCGCTTGCTAGCAGCTCTTTCACCTACCACTAAGTATTCGTCTGGAGTAAAACGAGTCGAGCGTCTTGCTCATGGCGCTCGGGTGCATACAGAGAGCGGTTTTAGCGATTTTGATAAGGTGATATTTGCCTGTCACGCAGATCAGGCTCTCGCCCTTATTAGTGAGCCAACGGCTTTAGAGGCTCGCCTCTTAACCCCGTTTAAGTACCAGGACAACTCGGTGACGGTGCACACCGATCGCCGGGTAATGCCAGCAGAGCCAAAGGCTTGGGCATCATGGAACTATCGCATCGCTGAGCACTCTAATACACATTATTGGATGAATAATCTGCAAGGCTTAAAATGCCAGGAAGATTATTTTGTATCTTTAAACAGCGAAGGCTTGATCGACCCGGGTAAAATTGTGCGTCAGCTTGAGTATACACACCCACTTTTTGATCTAGCTACCTTTGAGGCTCAGCCTCAGCTGCCGCAACTCAATTCGGTCAGCCCTAAGCAAGCTTTGTATTTCTGCGGCAGCTACTTCCGTTATGGTTTCCACGAAGATGCCCTGACCTCAGCCTATGATTTGAGTGCCATTCTCTCGACTTTGGCTGTGGATAGCTTAGCTGGAGCTGCTCAATCGATATGACTGATTTAGCAATAACGTCTAGACTATTTGAGTGCTCAGTGGCCCATCAGCGCTTGCTGCCCAGCGGTCACAGGTTTAAGCATGGCGTTTTTATGCTTTATCTAGAATTGGGCGAACTGAGCTGTTTAGCTCAGAATTCGCGTCTTTTCAATCATAATAGTTTTAATTTGTTCAGCTTCTATGATAGCGATCATCTATTCGGCACAGAGCCTGTTGGTGCCGATAGCTCCTTGCTTACGCGCTTGGGCCGCTTAGTCGCCGACCATGGCATCTCTGAGCCTATGGGAAAGGCCTATTTGCTCACCTATCCGCGGGTGCTCGGTTATGTTTTTAATCCGGTGTCATTTTATTTTGTTTTCGATCGCCAAGATCAACCCTTAGCTTGCATAGCTGAAGTCGGCAATACTTTCGGTGAGATGAAAGTCTACTTCATGGATGTTACTAAAATGAGCTCTGCATCTGTTTTTGATGCCTCTTTCACCAAACACTTTTATGTTTCGCCCTTTGGCCAGTTGCAGGATAAATTCCATTTTGTTTTGCCACTTCCCAATCAAGCGTTGAAACTTAGTGTTGATACTGTCGATGGTGAAGATCCAAGCAAGAAGATATTAGTTACTAGCGTTAGTGGTGCCGCTCTGCCGTTGACTGATAGGCAATTGCTGCGACTTTTCTTCCGCTATCCACTAGTAACGTTGCGTGTCATTTCGCTAATTCACTGGCATGCCCTCTTGCTCTGGCTGAAGAAGATACCGTTTTTCTATAAAGAGCAATGGCCCGAATTGCAGACTAACAGCGCTAAGAGAGTTAATCATGAAAGGTAACAAGATGGCTAATTTAAAGCTTGAAGTTGAGAATAAAAAAACAGCTCCTGTAACCTCTCTGACGGTAGCGCAGAAGTTTTGGCGCAAGATAGTATTGGCAGCACTTGGTGCCATGACTGAAGGTCGACTAAAGTTGACTTTGCCTGAGGGGCAGGTCATTTGCTTTGGTCAGTCGCAGCCGGCTGACGCTAGTATTAGTGCTGAAATTGATGTCCGGTCAGAAGCTTTCTTTCGCCGCCTGGTAGTTTATGGTCATATTGGTTTGTCTGAAGCTTATATGGACGGGCAATGGCAGACCAATGACGTGGCCAGTGTGATTGCCTGGGCTCTTCTCAATATCAGTCAATGCCCATTGCTAGAGGGCAATGGTAAGAAATTTCAGATAGTCAATTTGCTTGGCATTGGCAATCAGCTGTTGCATTTGTTGCGCCATAACAATGAATCAAATAGCCGTAAAAATATTGCTTATCACTATGATTTGAGCAATGACTTTTTCAAGTTGTTCCTGGATGAGTCTATGACTTATTCCAGTGCCTATTTCAAAGACTGGTCGATTAGTTTAAGAGAAGCACAAGCGGCTAAGTATGAGAATCTTTGTCGCAAACTGGCCTTAAAAGAGGGCGACCGTGTACTGGAGATTGGCTGTGGTTGGGGTGGTTTTGCTCAGTATGCCGCTACTAACTATGGTTGTCACATTACTGGCGTGACTATCTCGCAAGAGCAATATGATTATGCCGTGGCACGTATCCAAAAGGCTGGTCTTAGACATAAAGTTGAGCTGCGTATGCAAGACTATCGAAAGATTACGGGTCAGTTCGACAAGATCGTATCGATAGAAATGATTGAGGCCGTCGGTCATGAGTATCTTGATATTTTCTTCCAGCAATGTGACCGACTGCTAGCTAAAGACGGCCTATTGGCCCTGCAAATGATTACTTGTCCCGATAGTCGCTATGACTTATTGCGGGAGAACACTGACTTCATTCAAAAGCATATTTTCCCTGGTTCTTTGCTTCTCTCCCATCGCCGCGTCAGTGAAGCAATGAAGCGCTGTCAGAGCGATCTCTTTGTGCACGATCTTGAAGATATGGGCAACCACTATGCCAAGACCCTTGGGCTCTGGCAAGAACGTTTTGAGGCTCAGCTGCCAGCGGTAGAAGCTCTTGGCTTTGACCAAATTTTTGTGCGTAAATGGCGCTATTATTTGTCTTACTGTTTTGCTGCTTTTGCTATGCGCAACATAACAGTGGTGCAGACGATTTATACCAGGCCGAATAATCTCAATTTGAGTCGGTCTGAGCTGCTAAATCGCTTTGCCTAGCTAATCTAGGAAAAACAAAATGACTGCTGATATTGATCAATCTATTGAACTCGCTGTTAGTAAACTCAAGGCTGGCTTACTGGTAGCCTTCCCCACCGAGACTGTCTATGGTCTTGGTGCTGATGCCTCTAGTGCTGCTGCTCTTGAGCGCCTCTATGCTGTCAAAGGAAGGCCCACTTCGCATCCTGTCATTGTTCATATTGCCAGTGTCGAGCAGTTGACCGACTGGGCGAAGGACATCCCACCCCAGGCTTACCAACTGGCTGAACGTTTTTGGCCAGGGCCCATGACCTTGATTTTGCCGAAGGCCGATCATGTGCTCAGTCAAGTTACTGGTGGGCAAGATTCAGTTGGCATTCGCATCCCTTCACACCCAGTGGCTCTTAAATTACTAAAGGCATTCGCTGGTGGCTTGGCGGCACCATCGGCTAATCGCTTTGGTCGTCTCTCGCCTACATCGGCTCAAGCCGTGGAGGCCGAATTTGCTGACTCGCCCGACTCGTCTGATGAAGTGGCCCTGGTGCTTGATGGTGGCCCCTGCGATGTGGGTATTGAGTCTACTATTATTTCACTGCTCAACTCTCAAGCAAAAATTTTACGCCCAGGCATGATCGATGCTGCTTCGGTGGCTGAAGTTCTTGGTGCTGAAGCCTTTAGCTCGAGGTCTTCTGCTTCAGCTTCTGCTGGCGAAACTCGAGTTCCCGGTGCGCTTCCCAGTCATTATGCTCCCCAGACCAAGTTGACAGTCGCTTCCTCCGAGCAGCTGATTGAGCTAGTGCTGGAGCTTAATGCCATGGAAAGAAGCGCTGCTGTTTTTGCCTTTGATTCTACTGTGGCTAAGTTGAGGTCCAATCTTTCTGGCCTGGCTTTTGATTCTTTAGTGGTCGCTCCAGAGCAAGTCGATCAATATGCTCGGTCTCTTTATGAGCAGTTGCGTCGTTTCGATAAGCTCAAACTCGATCGCATTTTTGTAGAAGCTGTTCCTAATGCTAGCGCCTGGGACGGTGTCAGAGACCGCTTAGAGCGAGCCAGCGCCGAAGTCAGTGTCTAAGCCAGTATTTAAGGAGATATAGTGCCAGAGCCCCATATTTATTTGATGATTGCTGCCTTTCTCACTACCACTTTAATGATGTTTGTCATTTGGCTGGTAAGTGAGCGTATCGGCAATGCCGGAATTGTTGATGTAGCTTGGGGTTTCGGCTTTGCTGTCGTGGCGCTTGTAGATACGGCCTTGGCCTACATGCATGGTTGGGGTAATTTCAGTCGTAGTGCCTTGATACTCACTATGGTGGCATTCTGGAGTCTACGTCTGGGCTTTTTCTTGGCTTTTAGGTTTAAGAGAATGTGGCCAGAAGAAGATGGACGCTACAAGAAATATCGTCAAGATTGGGGAGATAGAGCCAGTTTGGGATTGTTTCTTGCTTTCGAGATGCAGGCCGTTTTACTAGCCTCCCTCACTTTGCCTTTTGCTCTGGCGCTGACCAATGCCAATCAGCAAATTAGCGGCTTTGAGATTGCTGGTTTTGTCATTTGGCTAGTCGCCTTTGTTTGCGAAACAATTTCAGATCAGCAGCTGGAGGGCTTCAAGAGTAGAAGACGAGAATCTGGCCATGCCAATCAAGTAAAACAAGTAGATCAAGTAAATGAAGTAAGCCAAGTGTGTCAAGTCGGTTTCTGGAACTATTCCAGACATCCGAACTACTTTTTTGAGTGGCTGGTTTGGTTGGCTTTCTTTTGCTTCTCACTGGGCTCACCTGGTGGTATCTATACAATTTACTGCCCGCTGCTTATGCTGCTTTTCTTGACCAAAGTAACTGGTGTGAAGGCCACAGAAGAGCAAGCTGTTCGCAGTAAGGGGCAGGCCTATATTGATTATCAGCGCACTACTAGTGCCTTTGTACCCTGGTTTAAGCGCTCGTAAGTAAGAACAGAACGAAGAGGAAAATCATGTCGACTCCAGATTTAGCTCAGCAAAATACTGACACTACAGGCAGTTCCATTTCTAATCTTGATTCTGAGTTTACCCCCTTGCGTAAGCCGCAGTCAGAAGCGCTTATCTATGAAATTTTGGCGACAAATATGGTGCCTGATTTTCTCATTAGAGCTGGTATCAGGCATATGCTTAAGACCAAGTTGAAAGAAGAGAGTTATGCTTCGTATGAATTGCAGCAAGCTCATGTACTTGAGATGGTCAAAGAGTTATCGAATGCTCCTATTGCCATTGAAACTGCCGCGGCAAACGAACAGCATTATCAAGTTCCCACAGAGTTCTTCAAGCTTTGTTTGGGCAAGCGCCTTAAGTATAGCTGTGCTTATTATGAACCGGGCTACAGTCTTGATCAGGCAGAAGAGGCAATGCTGCAGTTGACAGTGCAGCGAGCAGAAATTAGTAACGGCGATCGTGTGCTTGAGCTTGGATGTGGTTGGGGGTCCCTAACTCTCTATATGGCCGAGCGTTTTCCTAAGTCCAAAATCACAGCAG
>Ga0075444_10001445_pt1 | contig 14637 bp, 11 predicted proteins | sample CoawatmetaG01DNA_FD_76836 | JGI IMG/M metagenome (GOLD analysis project Ga0075444, IMG submission 76836) | Marine microbial communities from the West Antarctic Peninsula - Coastal water metaG017-DNA | ecosystem: Environmental > Aquatic > Marine > Coastal | place: Atlantic Ocean: West Antarctic... | reverse complement strand
GCATCTGACCGTGTAACATAGCTGCAGTCGATGATAAATAGAGCTAACCAAAGCACCAGCGATAAACCAGGCATCCCGTTCTATATTTCCTTTCTGTATTTCCTTTCCTTTCTAAACTAGGCAGGATTCAATGTTAGACATTTTCAAAAAGCAATTTATCGAAGTTATTGAATGGACAGAAGAAAGTGACGGCGTGCTTGCCTATCGCTTTCCTACTCTCGACAAAGAAATTCAAAGCGGTGCCCAGCTAACTGTTCGCGATTCGCAAATGGCACTATTTGTCAACGAAGGAAACGTGGCAGACCACTTTGGTCCCGGCCGCTACACTCTCAACACCCAAAATTTGCCCATTCTCACCACTCTGATGAACTGGGACAAAGGCTTTAAATCGCCTTTCAAATCAGAAGTATACTTCTTCTCCACTCGCGAGCAAATTGACCAGCGTTGGGGCACCCAAACTCCCATTGCTATTCGCGATAAAGAGTTCGGTGTAATTAGACTGCGGGCCTTTGGTACTTTCTCTTATCAAATCGAAGAACCAAATACATTCCACCAAAAAATCAGTGGCACTCGCCAGGTTTATACAACCAGCGAATTAGATGGCCAATTGCGTTCCATGATATTGACTCACATAGCGACTAAATTGGGCCAAGCTGATACGGCTTTCCTCGACATGGCAGCCAATCAACACAAGTTTTCAGAACAGCTTAAGTCAGAACTCGATTTGCCATTCTTGCAATATGGCCTCAAGCTCAATACCTTCTTGGTACAGAGCGTCACCTTGCCAGAAGAGCTACAGGAATATCTCGATAAGCAATCACAAATGAATCTTGTCGGCGACTTGAAAAAGTATGCCAATTTCCAAGCTGCTGATAGCATTTCAGCTGCAGCTAATAACCCTGGTGGTTTAGCTGGCGCAGGAGTGGGCCTGGGAATGGGAGCCGTGATTGGTCAAACCATGGCCCAAGCCCTTGGTACAGGACAAGCTCTGGGTTCAGGCGCTACTGAAGAAGACGTCTACGCCAAGCTTGAAAAGCTGCATGGTCTAGTGACAAAAGGCGTTTTGACCCAAGAAGAATTTGACGCTAAGAAGGCAGAGCTACTTAAGAGTATTTCCTAAATGCTTACGCTGAGTTGTCCTTCCTGTGGGGCAAACGTAAACTTTCAGTCAAAAGTATCGGTTTTTGCAGTCTGTTCTTTCTGCAAGGCGAGCCTTGTGCGCCAGGGTATGGATCTAGAGAAGATTGGCCAAGTGGCCGAGCTTCAAGATGATCTAACACCAATTCAACTTGGCACCACTGGCATGTTTAAAGGCCAAAAATTCGAAGTAGTTGGTCGCATGAAAGTGGGCTATGACGACGGCTTTTGGAACGAATGGTTTACCTACTTTGCCGATGAAAAAGTCGGTTGGCTGGCGGAAGCACAAGGCTTTTACGCAGTGTGCTTCCCCTGCTTCGATATGGTGCCGCCCATTGGCAAACTTCATCCGGGCAAAGCAGTAGATTTTGGCAAGTATGGCATTTACGAAGTAGACGACGTTCGCAAAGTCAGTTGCCTGTATAGCGAAGGAGAACTGCCCTTTAACGCACTGCAAGGCCGCAAGTCTGAAAGCATTGACTTATCAGGCTTTGAAGACGAAATGGCAACGATAGAAATTGCCGAAAAAGAAAATCGAGTTTTTCTTGGCGCATACGTCGACTTCGACGATCTGCAATTCAAAAATTTGAGGCGCATCGATGGCTGGTAAAGATGAAGCTGGTAAAGATGATGCTAGTAAAGACGATGCTAGTAATAATGAGGCCAGCAATGACAATAGGCCAATTAAAGAGCCAAAGCCGCCAAAACCAACGGCCAAGATGTTTGCCTGCACAGCCTGCGGGGCATCGGTAACGGTAAAGTATCCTGGGGCCACTATGTCAGTTGTCTGCAATAGTTGCAATTCGACAATTGATGTCACTAGTGAAGCCTATCGTATTCTCTCCACCTATGTGGGCAAAACCTCTTTCTTCAAACCGTGTATTCCACTTGGAGCACGGGGCAAGCTCAAAGGCAAGACCTGGGAAGTGATTGGCTTTCTGGTGCGCGAAGACACAGCTAGTCACTATTTCTGGTCCGAATATTTATTGTTCAATCCTTATTATGGCTACCGCTGGCTAGTAGAAGACAAAGGCCACTGGAACTTTGTCCGCACAATCAAGCGCAAACCAGATGTAAAAAGCATTACGCAATATCCGGCCAAAGGTCAGCAAGCCAAACTAGACGGCAAGAGCTATCAGATCTACAACTACGGCACCGCTGCAGTTAAGTATGTTTTGGGCGAATTTTATTGGCGCGTTACCGTCGGCACTTCCAATCTAACAGCCGATTATATTGCTCCTCCGCAAATGCTTTCAGCGGAAAAAGACGGCAATGAAATCGTCTGGAGTTTAGCTGAATATATGGATGCCAAAGAAATCCATAAAGCTTTTGACGGCGCTGATAAATTCCCCTATCAAAGTGGTGTGCCCGCTACAAAGCCACCAACAGAGGTGCAAGCCTGCACTCAAATTGGCACGCTCTGTGCTATTTTCGTCGTTTTTATCACGTGCGCTCAGTTCTATTTTACAGCTAAAGCTCCACAGCAAACCGTGCTTCAGTACGATGGAATATTTTCACCCAATCGCAAGAAAGCAGACATTACTACTCCGGTATTCTCCATGGGTGATGAGCAAACCAACGCTGTAATAAACCTCAGTGCACCAGTGAGCAACAGCTGGTTCTATGTGGCAGGCGAGTTAGTGAACGATACCGATGGCACGACCTTCCCCTTTGAAAAGTCAGTAGAGTTCTATTCTGGCACAGACAGTGACGGTTACTGGTCAGAAGGAAGTAACACCGCCCAGCTGGGAGTCTCCGCTGTTCCGCCAGGCAAGTACTATCTCAATATTGATACCGAAAGTGGTGACTTTATTCAAACAAGAGATCAACAATTTTCAATTACTGTTGGCCGTGGTTATCCAATCTACGAAAATTATTGGTGGACCCTGCTAGGGCTTTGTGTGATGCCCATTTATGCCTTTGCGGCAATGACCAGCGTAGAGTCAGCACGCTGGTCCAATAGTGACTTTAGCCCCTACCCCGACCCTGAAAGTTATTCAGAGAGCTATTAATGATTCAAATTCAACGAATTAAAAGATCAATTGCGAGGCTTTAAAGAAAAGTATGGTGCGCTTTTATTTAGTAACAGGGGTTCTTCTCTGCGCATTATTTGTCTATGCCGGCATGAAAAGCTGGAAAGTTATCGATCCTTGGGCCATTACCGGCGCAAGACCAACCGGCCCAGGCAGTCATTATCACAAGTAAATTCGGCACAAATAAAAGAGGAGTAGTAAGTGGAACAAGTATTAACAGCCAAATATGTACTGGCAGCAGTGGTGTATTCAGGCCTTGGCATTGTCATTCTGTGTTTATCAACCAAAGTATTTGACATGCTCACCCCCGGCGACATGTGGAAAGACATTGTCGTCGAGAAAAATCTACCTCTAGCAATTACTCTCGCGGCTATGATGATCGCAGTTGGCAATATCATTGCCGCAGCGATTCACGGGTAGTCAACTTGACATACGCTCTGCTAATAACCGTCTTTGTCATCTCGACCTGCGGTTTAGTCTATGAACTGATTGCCGGAACTATAGCGAGCTACCTGCTAGGCGACTCAATCACCCAATTCTCAACAGTAATCGGCGTCTATCTATTCTCGATGGGTGTCGGGTCTTTTCTCTCTAAATACATTGAGAAAAACATTGCTCTAACCTTTGTACAAGTAGAGCTGCTAATTGGCCTGATAGGCGGCGCCTCGGCCACATTGCTCTTTCTGATGTTCAATCATATCGATAATTTTCGCATTTTGCTTTACAGCCTTGTGGCCATTATCGGTATTTTAGTCGGCCTTGAAATACCTCTATTAATGCGCATTCTACAGCAGAGGCTCGACTTTAAAGATCTGGTATCGCAGATATTTACCTTTGACTATGTCGGCGCTTTGCTAGCCTCCCTGCTCTTTCCACTGCTGCTAGTGCCCTATCTCGGCCTAATGCGCACCTCTTTTCTCTTTGGCCTATTTAATTTAGGTGTGGCACTCTGGACCATTCACCTATTCAAAGACGAGCTTCCCTGGCGCAATTCACTAAGATCAACGGCCTTCATTCTGATTGTAGTACTAGTATCTGGCTTTGCTTTTTCAGACAAGTTGATGGGCATAGCCGAAGCAGCCACCTATCAAGATCCTGTCATTTATTCAACCACTACCCCCTACCAACGAATTGTGCTCACAGGCAATAGCAAAGATTTGCGCTTGTTTCTCAACGGCAATTTACAGTTTAGCTCGCGCGACGAGTACCGCTATCACGAAGCCTTGATTCACCCAGCTATGGCCAGCTTGACCCAACCGCAAGACGTACTGGTACTCGGCGGTGGCGACGGCTTAGCAGTGCGCGAAATTCTCAAATATCCATCAGTACGCTCGATTACTCTGGTTGACTTAGATAAGGCAATGACCGACCTATTTAAGAGCCAAGAGGTTTTGACTCGGTTGAATCAAAACTCGCTCAATAACAGCAAAGTGAAAGTTATAATCGACGACGCCTTTGTTTGGCTAAGAAGCACGCCGCAAAGATTCGACATGGCGGTAATTGACTTTCCCGATCCCAGTAACTATTCATTAGGCAAACTATACAGCGACACTTTCTACCGTGCCCTTAAAAAAGTAATGAAGCCTGCAGGCATGGTGGTGGTGCAAAGCACATCACCTTTTTACGCCAAGAACTCTTTTTGGTGCGTCGACAAAACCCTCGCCTCTGTTGGCTTCAATACCACTCCATACCATGCCTACGTGCCAGCATTTGGCGATTGGGGCTATGTTATTGGTTCACTAACACCGTTTAAAGCAGCCGCACAAGCTAGCTATCCCGCTGGTTTACGGTACGTCAATAGCGATACCGTGAGGCAAATGCTCTGCTTTGCTCCAGATATGCTACCGACAGTGACTTCAGTCAACAAACTCAACAACCAATCACTAGTTCACCTTTTTGAATCAGAGTGGAGTGAATATGTCGACGCCCATTAGTCGATCAAGATTCCTCAAGACTCTGGCCGCCCTGGGCCTATCTGCCGTCGCTGCAAAACTGTTAGCGCAGTTGAAGTTATCCTCAAATGTTCTTGATCTCTTTCGCCAATCAAACTATTTTGCTCCTAAGTTTACTTGTCGCCTATTGGGACCATCACAAAAAGTCGGTCACATGCTGCGAGGCGATCTCCCAACTGGCCCAGTTAAAGAAACGAAGACGACCACTGTCACCATTATTGGTGGCGGTATAGCAGGCTTATCGGCAGCCTGGTGGCTTAAAAAAGAAGGCCTGAGCGATTTCGTCATACTTGATTTAGAACCAGTTGTAGGCGGTAATTCGCGCTCAGGGAAGAATCAAATTAGTGCTTATCCCTGGGGGGCGCACTATGTTCCAATTCCAAACAAAGAATCACTCTATGTCAGGCAACTGTTCGAAGAGCTAAAAATTATTCAGGGCTATGCTGCTAGCGGTGAAGCCATATACGACGAACTGATGCTCTGTCATCAACCACAAGACCGTTTATTCAAAGACGGGGCCTTTCATGACGGACTGGTACCAAAGCGCGGGCTCCAAAAGCAAGAAGAGGATGACATCAGTCGCTTCTTCGAGAAAATGATTGCTTTCCGCCAGGCCCAAGGCAGCGACGGGCAGCCAGCTTTCGCTATCCCGATTGCCTTAAGCTCCCGTGATAAGCAATTCACCGAGCTCGATAAAATTTCAATGGCACAGTGGTTGAAGAACAACAACTTCGCGACCAAACCACTGCTCTGGTACGTGGACTATTGCTGCCGAGACGACTACGGTTCAACGGCTGCATTTGTCTCCGCCTGGGCTGGTATTCACTATTTCGCCGGACGCCGCGGCACCGCCGCCAATTCGGAGCCGAACGCCGTGCTTACCTGGCCACAAGGCAACGGCTTTCTTGTGGAGCAATTGAAGATGCCCTTGAGCAAGAACATTCAACTAAATGCCCTTGTCACCAATATAAAAGAAGTAGACGGCAAACTCGTTACTACCTATCTCAATCATGAGAACAATCAGTTTGCGTCAACTACATCTGAATTTGTCATTCTTGCTACGCCCCGCTTCATTGCTAATAAACTATTGGCAGGAAGTAGCGGACAAGCTACCGCTAGCGCCAATTTGGCACCTGAAAATAGTCAGAGGAATGCCCTTGCAGCTGCTCAGGCACCAACTTATGCACCAACTTATGCACCCTGGATAGTAGCGAACATCAGTCTAAAGAATATTCCCGATGGTCAAGGCGTCTTGCCAGCCTGGGATAATGTCAGCTATTACAGCCCATCGCTTGGTTATGTAGTGGCCAATCATCAAGAAATTACCACCCGGCACAAACCAACGGTAATCACTTATTACTTCCCTTTATCACAGCAGGAGCCAAAGGCCGCCAGGCAAGCGCTCTTCAAGGCCAGCCCTGAGCAATGGTCAAAAACGATTGTGGAAGACCTAGAGAAAATGCATCCTGGCATCGCCAACGAAATTATTTCAATCGATCTCTGGCCCTGGGGGCACGGCATGGTCAGACCATCCGTGGGAGAAATGTGGGGAGAATCGCGGCAAAAGATGAACGAACCGAGGGGCAATATATTCTTTGCCCATTCAGACATGTCTGGTATTTCCAACTTTGAAGAAGCTCAGTACCACGGAGTTGAAGCAGCCAAAATCATTCTGGCGAAACAAACATGAACCAGAACCAGAACCTAAATATGAACCAGAACCTCAACCTCGCGCAGAACAAGAACGGCAAGCAGGCATGGCTTTCCTCGCCAGGCTGGGACTGCCTATGGATACTTTCCCCCGCATTCGTCTCCACAGCTTTTGTTATTCTAGCTCGGCAACAAATGGCCGCCAGTCAAAACGTTCCACTCTGGGTCTGGGTCTGCTTTGTCCTCTTGGTTGATGTTGCCCACGTTTACGCCTCGCTTTTCCGCACCTACTTATCACCCCAAGCCTTTGCTAAGAACCGCACACTTCTGCTGGCTCTGCCTGCTATTGCCTGGATTGCCGGCAGCCTGCTCTACTCCCTTGATGGTATTTATTTCTGGCGGGCACTGGCCTATTTAGCCGTCTTTCATTTCATTCGCCAACAGTTTGGATTTGTTGTTCTCTACTCGCGCAATGACCCTGAGCCAATGAAGAAATTCAAATGGCTCGATAGCAGTGCTGTATATATGGCCACTCTCTATCCAATTATTTATTGGCACACAAATATGCCGCGCAATTTTAGTTGGTTTGTGGCTGGCGACTTTATCGAGAGCCTGCCGCAATCCTTGGACCCTAGATTCTTCGCCAACATTTTCTTTGTAGTCTATGTACTCGTGCTGGCAAGCTATCTTCTCAAAGAAATTGTTCTACTGAAAAAAACTGGCTTTTTCAATCTTCCCCGCAATCTCTTAATCGCAGGCACTGCTCTAAGCTGGTGGACTGGTATCATCACCTTCAATTCAGACATGGCTTTTACCATAACCAATGTGGTCAGCCATGGAATTCCTTACATGGCGCTGGTATGGCTTTATCACCACGAACCAAGTAGTGAAAATTACCGAGAAATTGACGATTACCGAGAAAGTGAGAACTTAGCTGGCAACAACTCCACAGCTCCAAGACAAACGAGTACAAAAAGCTGGTCAAAGATCCGGCATGCTCTCCTCAGTCATGTAGTCTTATATTTTGCCTTCCTCGCCCTGCTAGCCTACTTAGAAGAAGGCCTCTGGGACGGTCTAATCTGGCGCGAGCATCTCAATATATTCGCCTGGTTTTCAGCCTTACCCACTATCCATGACACGGCAATACTGGCACTGCTTGTGCCTTTTCTGGCATTACCGCAGTCAACCCATTACTTACTTGATGGTTACATCTGGCGAGTGAAAGACCGGAAGAGCATTTGGTCGGCTTAGGGTAGGCTTAGTTAGGCTTAAAATTGCCTCTAAGGTTCTGTCCAATACGGAAGCCTTGAATTAGGTTATGTCTGGTCAATTGGAAAATTTCGTGCAGAGCAGCGGCGTCGGTAATGCCATGCTTATCAGAGATAGCATTAACCTGCTCCATCGCTATAGCGGAGAAATATACATCAACGTCGTCATGAACATGACCACGACCTTGATTGGGAAGTTTCAAGATTGCTTTACCAAAGTCGTTGGTAACAGCATCTGCAATTTGAGCGGTAAGAAGATCAGCGTAGAATGAATCGGCCTTTACTGCCATATCTGAGCCCCCATGATTCCTGAGAATCTAAGTTTACGCACCAATCAAAATAAGCAAACTAAAAATCAAGTAAACAAAACCTACATAGATAGAATCAATTCAAAAGATCTAGTTGCCTACGAACTTCTTGAATGTCTTTCCACATCAGCCACTTCGGTGAGCCCACTTCTTTTGAATCATTGCGCAACAAATAAGTAGGGTGAAAGACAGGCATAACTTTAGCACCGAACTGCCAATCAAACCATGTACCGCGAATGCGGCTTATAGGATCCTTAACATGCAAAACTGCTTCAACCGCCGTCGCTCCTGCTAACAAAATCAAAGCAGGGCGAACTAGCTCTAGCTGGGCATTGAGGTACTTTTGACAGGCTTGAATTTCTTCTTTTAGCGGTAGTCGATTGTTAGGTGGACGACACTTTACGACATTGCAAAGGTATATCTCTTTTTCGCGATCAATTCGACCAGCTTCAAGAATTTTATCGAACAATTTCCCTGACCTTCCGACGAACGGAACCCCCAGCTCATCCTCGTTTCGCCCAGGTGCCTCGGCGATAATCATGAGCTTAGCCTGAGGATTCCCGCTAGAAAAGACAACATTTTTACGTGTTTGACAAAGCCCACACTGAAGGCACGCTCTAGCCGCAGACTCAACCTCAGCAAGGCTTTGCCAGATCGGTGGCGGCGCCAAGTGCAGCTGCTCAGACATTATTGGCCTCTAAAAACTTATTAAGCAAAAGAGCCAGAAGTAGCGACATCAATAGATACATTGGCAACGGGGAAGTTTTGCTGTGGAGCCGCTTCTAGCTCGGCAATATCAAGCTGCTTAAGGTTGCCGATTTCTGCACCTAAACAGAGGGCGGCTGCCTGAGCAAAGTCAGAGGTATTGCCAGTGGTGAAGAAGCGAAATGCTTCTGTGCAATAGTCATTGCTTGACTCACTAGTCGACACTGCCAGTGGTGCGGCATCATGACCCAACAACTGATAAGCCAGAGCATGAGCTGGATCAATCAGCTTTAGCCCATTAGGGAATAGTTCTTTAAGTTCAAGGGAAACAAGACTTTGAATGCGATCGGCAACAAAAGGGTAGTGGGTGCAACCAAGTACCAAGGCATCAACCCCGGCTAGTACTTGCAAATACTCAGTCAAAGCCAGAGTAAGGGCAGCTTCACAGTCGGCTTCACCCAAACGTCCACTTTCAATAAGGGGCACGAGTTTAGGACAGCCAAGCTCCTGCACAGAACCCTCGTAGCCTCGGCTTACTAGAGCCTTAGAGAACGCCTTACTATTGGCCGTATTAATGGTAGACATCACGCCAATTGCCTTAGGTGGATTGGCCACCAGCCATTCAGCAGTAGGCTCGATCAAATCATAGACTTTCAGGCCAGGCTGGCGCGAGGCTGCCTGCACTGCAACATCTTTGGCCACAGCAGCGCTAGTATTACAGGCCATAACAATTGAATCGAGCTGGAATGAAGTTAGCCAGCTAACAATTTCATCGACAAAAGTAGCAATCTCACCCTTAGCTCGATTGCCGTAAGGACAGCGAGCAGCATCACCAAGATAGACAAACTCAAGGCCTTCGCCCTGAGTGACAGAAACTAAGTGGCGCAAGACAGAAAGACCACCAACCCCAGAATCAAAAAGCCCGACTCGCTTGGTTGTGCGCTTGTATAAATGGTCTTCAGTAACTTTCTTAGTCAATTTCGCTGTCAACTTCTCTGTCAGTAATTATCGTCTATTTAGTTGGCTTCCAACTACCTGTTGCTACTTTGGAAGGCTTTTGACCATCACTAGAAGAGCTTACTGAACTGGAGGAATTATTAGCGAAGCTATTCTGCGATTTTATGTCTTGTAAGTAGAGCATAACACCCCGAGCCAGCGCGCTAGCAACCTTTTGCTGGTAATCAGAGGAGATTAACCTGTCTCTTTCGGCCTTATTTGTAATGTAGCCGACTTCTGCCAGTATTGCCGGAATCGGGGTGTGGTTAATGACGTAAAAGCGAGCTTTTCTTACAGAGCGGTCGGGAGCCCCAAGACCGCTTACCAGAGAGGAATGAACTCGGTCTGCCAGGGGTCGACTTTGGTCAGTTTGAAAATACGTTTCTATGCCATATATGTTCGAGGTACTTTCAAGCGAATTAATATGTACAGACAGAAACAAATTGGGTGACACTGTATTAGTAATTTTCACCCGATCTTCCAGCGAAACAAATGTGTCGTCAGAGCGCGTAAGCACAATACGGGCCCCCTTACTTTCGAGAACTTTCTTGAGCTTAGCGATGATTTGCAGAGTTATTTCTTTCTCTTGCACATCCCCACGAACCGCACCAGGGTCATTTCCCCCGTGCCCAGCATCTAGCACCACCACTGTCTCAGTCGGGGCTCGCGGCACTAGGATCGGACCATTTGTTGCAGCAAGGGGAGAAGCTAGATTACCGCTGCGGGCAATACCAGCGTTACCAGTCAAACCCTTAGCCAGGGTTACAGTCATATAGCTCGAGCCAGCATTGAAAGACTCATCAATTGAGACGGTATCATCAGTTAGTTGCAACACCAACCGACCAGCTCCTTCTGATTCTCCAGGCAGGCCTACTCGCATAGATGAAACCAGTGGTGAAGAAGAAACATCAGGCAAAACCGAATTAGCTAACTCACGATATTCAGGCATATCGACAACATAGCGCTCTGGATTGTGCAGGCGGAATGATTTGAAATTGAGCTGTTTACCGTCAGGCCGCTCCACTCTGAAAATTTCTAGTTTAGCGCCAGACCCCTGAGGGTCAGCCGTTTCTAGCGTAATTAATGGTGGTGGACCCAGAGGCACTTCTGGCTTGTCTACAGCACTCTCTTCAGTAGCACGATCGCCAGTGCCGCCGATACCGGTAGCGGCACTACTTGTAACGGCACTAGCTGTAACGGCACCATTAGTGGTGCCCCTCTCACTATCCCTAGAGCCTGTCAGCCTAGATCCGGAATCTCGGTAAGCAGATTCTCGTGAGCCAGATTCTCTATATCCAGATTCGCGATAACCCGATTCTTTAAGCGGGCTTTGCTTTACCGTGGGGAAGGCGCTTGTAATCGGTTCTCGAGCACCAAGGGTGGGAGCCAAAGCAGGCATGCGGGCAATTTTAGCCGCAGCTGGCGAAGTCTGAGCTATAGAAGGAGCTAGCGGTGCGCTGACCGGCTGATCGTCTTCACTGTGCTTGGTATGCGGCTTGGGCGACTGTTTAGCTGATTGCGCAGTGGGCTTAGATGACTGAGTGCTTTCTTCTTCCGCCAACTGCTCAGGCGAGGCACTGAAGTAGTCTTTAGTTTTCGCCCGCAAGCGCGCGAACCAACCGCCCTTACCTTCCTTAGATGAACCGTTAACAGGTTCTTTAGCTGCAGATTCGTTAGCTGCAACTTCACTAGCGGATTCTTCTCTAGCTGCTCCCTCGGCTTTAGTCGAAGCCAGAGGTGGCATCTGGGAAGTTGAAGTCAGACGCAATGATGGGGCCTTAATAGGCGCTGTTGAATTCCTTTTGCTGGCCGCAAGACCACTGCCTGCAGCAGTTCGACTTGTTGGCCCCGTGGCATTGCCAGCGGTTGCGCTTGCTACAGCGCTACCTACGGCTTTCCATGACAGCTTCAAAAGACCTGGCGCGGCGCCGATTGCTACCTTCTTAAGTACTGCTGGATCGCGAGCAACAAATGAAACTCTCAAAACACTGGGGCTTGCTTGAAACTGGGCGATACGAATCTCTTTAATACCGGTGAAGGCAGAATTACTTAGACCCTTCTCAGGTGAATTCAGTCTAATCACTTTGGCCGGTGCATTCCAGCTCAAGCCTTCAAAATCTGCCGTCAAAACCGTGTCGCCATTGCTACCAGGTAAATACCTGAACTGTGGCCTTCCGGCCACTACCGAGGATGCGATCCTAAGAATGACTTCGCCACCGGCAGTTGTCAGCGAACTCTCAGAAGCCTGGGTAACGGCAACACCCGGTCCACGGTCAGCGTAGCTCTGAGCCAATGCGCTTATAGGATAGGCAAAGCCAGAAAGTACGACAGTCGACGCTAATAAAGCATAGGCTGAAGCAAAAATTGCATTTTGGAAAGGCCTAGGGCTCATTGATTCCTTGATTTCTCGGGCCTAAGCGGACCCTGGCCACAAATTTTCAGAAGTTGCAGCAGTAAAAGCCTTGGCGCAAGATCTCACGAGATTTACCAGTTATAAAGAGATCCACCGAAAATTCTAACACAGAGACTGAAATGACCTACTTGCAGCCATATATATCCAATTGGCAACTAAGGTAATTGTTCAGTAAATTAAATAGTATTTGGGGTAGGGACTATGCCCTTCCTGCTACTCTAAGCAGTCGTGGAGAACGGGAATATTTCTGCCCCAGGCGATTATTGCCGACAAATCTATCGCATCTTCATCGATCGAGATGGGTGCGCGATTGCGAATGAACTTTCGTTTCGTAGCAAAACTCGGATTGGAATGGAAGGTCGTTGCTGGTAATTCATTGCTGAATTTGCCAAATCTGACTGACATTCAAACAGCGTAACTAGGGAGTAAAAAATGGGTGATCTGCCTCTACAAGTTGCCGTCGGATGCGGCTTACTTGCAGTTCTTTATGGTGCTTGGGCTGGGAAAAGCGTGCTCGACATGAGCCCTGGAAATGAGCGTATGCAATCAATTGCAGCCGCCATTCAGGAAGGCGCTGGAGCCTACATGAACAAACAGTACACCGCCATCGCAGGTGTTGGTGCCGTACTTTTCTTCGTGATTGGATTTGGTTTGGGTTGGCCATCGGCTGCAGGCTTCCTCGTTGGAGCAGTGCTGTCATCCATCTCAGGATTTGTCGGCATGTACGTATCGGTACGCGCCAACGTTCGCACTGCTGAAGCTGCTAGAAATGGCTTAGAAACAGCGCTAGCCGTCGCCTTCAAAGGTGGCTCGGTTACCGGCCTGCTCGTAGTTGGCCTAGGTCTGCTCGGTGTCTCACTCTTCTATGGCGCAACTCACGACGTAAACGCTCTTGTAGGTCTGGGATTCGGAGCTTCTCTGATCTCAGTATTCGCCCGACTGGGTGGTGGTATCTACACCAAAGCCGCCGACGTCGGTGCTGACCTTGTGGGTAAAGTCGAAGCTGGAATTCCAGAAGACGACCCAAGAAACCCCGCCGTAATTGCTGACAACGTTGGCGACAACGTCGGTGACTGCGCTGGTATGGCGGCCGACTTGTTTGAGACCTATGCAGTAACAGCCGTAGCAACCATGCTACTAGCCCATGAACTCTTCAAAGAACAAATCGTCGCCGGGACTGCTCCATATGTAATTGAGTATCCACTAGTCTTGGGTGCTGTTTCGATCGTTACTTCAATTATCGGTTGCATGTGCGTTAAGCTCGGAAAGAGCACAAATATCATGGGCGCCCTCTACAAAGGCTTGATCGTCGCTGGCGCTCTTGCTGGAGTAGCCTTCTACTTTGTCACAGACAAGATGATGCAAGGACTGACGATTGCTGGAGCTCCAATTCCTGCCATCAACTTCTTCTTCGCTTCTATGGTTGGTCTTGTGGTAACCGGTTTGCTGGTCTATATCACCGAATACTACACATCAACTTCTTACGGACCTGTTCGCTATATCGCCAAGGCCTCGGAAACCGGTCACGCCACCAACATCATCGCTGGCTTGGCAGTATCGATGAAAGCTACAGCCTGGCCAGTGCTTTCTATCGTTGTTGGTATCCTCGTCGCCTTTGCTCTTGCCGGTGTATACGGCGTAGCACTAGCTGCGATGGCTATGCTCTCAATGGCTGGAATTATCGTTGCCATCGACTCTTATGGTCCAATCACCGATAACGCTGGTGGTATTGCTGAAATGGCAGAAATGCCTAAAGAAGTACGCGAAGTCACAGATCCACTAGACGCCGTGGGCAACACCACCAAAGCCGTCACCAAAGGCTATGCCATCGGCTCAGCCGGACTAGCTGCCATTGTCTTGTTCAGCTCATACACCCAAGAATTGAACATGAAGATTCTGGAAAAAGGTGGCACCGCAATCACCTTTGACCTGTCCAGCCCATATGTACTTGCTGGCTTGTTCATCGGCGGTTTGATTCCTTTCCTATTTGCCGCCCTTGCCATGGAAGCTGTTGGAGCTGCCGGCGGGATGGTGGTTGAAGAAGTTAGACGTCAATTCCGTGAAATTCCAGGCATTATGGAAGGAACAGCCAAACCAGACTACGCAAAATGCGTCAGTATCGTCACCGGTGCAGCAATCAAGAAAATGATTGTTCCTGCTCTGCTTCCAGTGCTC
>Ga0075444_10001443_pt1 | contig 14647 bp, 13 predicted proteins | sample CoawatmetaG01DNA_FD_76836 | JGI IMG/M metagenome (GOLD analysis project Ga0075444, IMG submission 76836) | Marine microbial communities from the West Antarctic Peninsula - Coastal water metaG017-DNA | ecosystem: Environmental > Aquatic > Marine > Coastal | place: Atlantic Ocean: West Antarctic... | reverse complement strand
TCTTAAAGGTGTACGAGGTCATATTGAATATAAAAACAATAGAAGACAAGACGGTCAGATAACTACACAAGGTATTATAGAAAAAACCGGAGACTTTGAAGATAATAACAGTACACTTGTACTAGAGTATTTTAGCAAAAGTCCAACACCTGGAGCAAAGTCTAGAGCAGTAGCTACCACAGAAGGGTTAGAGTATAAAAATAGCCCAAAAGTAGAAAAAGGAACTTGGGAGACAAGAGGAGAAGGAAGCTACTATAGCGGTGAAACTAGCCCTAAAACTAACACTAACTCAGCTAACTTAACATTAAGCGGAATTGGGTTCAACGATGCAGATTCTTCAAAACATTATGACTCTATCTCTGCATCAGCTCCAATAGTATACTCGCTTGGAGAAAATATAGCCGATGATAAAGTAGATGATGATTTAATTAAGTTTAACTTCAAAATTATATCACCAGGTACAACTCAAAATGCACAGCCACAAATTACAATATTAAAATTTAGAGCATTTTTAGATAGTTTCGGTGATGACTATTCTGCAAACTGGAATAGTTTTAAGTATATAGGAAGAGCAGAAGATTTTTATACTTATTCTGGATTTGGAAGATCACTTAGTTTTTCTTTTAAAGTAGCAGCATTATCTAAAAACGAAATACAGCCTATCTATGACAAGTTAAACCTTTTAGCAGGTTCTTTGGCTCCTACTTATGTAGGTTCAAGTTATATGAGAGGAAATTTTGTAGGAGTTACGATTGGTGACTACTTAATTAACCAAACAGGATTCTTTACCTCAATTGGATTAAGCTGGAACAATGGATACCAGTTTGGACCTAACGCAGAAGGAGCAGGAGGAGAACTTCCTCAAATTCTTGACGTTAGTTGTGCATTTACTCCTATACATAAATTTAACACACAATACGGAAGTCAGTTTATACATAATGTAGGTAACACTTTAGAAAATAAACAACCAGAAGGTTCAGCAGCAAAGATATTAAAAAGGTAATTAAGCAAAGCAAATACTTTAATAGTGAATAGATACAAAAAAATACAAGTTAATAAAGACTCTGAAGGGAAGAGATACTACAGTAATGCAGTATTCCCAGATGTACCTTTAAACTCAGAAGACATCTATGCAATAACATCTGCAGGAGATAGATATGATACTTTAGCTTTACAGTTTTATAATAATGCAGCTCTATGGTGGATAATCGCAGGAGTGAATAGTTTCAGTAAAGACTCCTTAGTTGTTACACCAGGAGTACAGATACGAATTCCAGCTGATCCACATAACGTTATAAAACTCTACGATGAACTAAATAACGAAAGATAATGGCAGGAGGAAAAGCATTTGGAGTACCGATTAGTTCTGCTGTAAATAAACAATTAGAAGCAAGAAAAGCAGTTCTAAAATCTCAAGAAAGAACAGTGGAACAAACTATGCTTCTACATAATAGAGGAGCTTGGTGTAGAATGGTATCTGCAGTAGATACTTTAGAAACCCAAGATGCAGAAGAATACACAGAAAAACTAGCATCAAATTTTATTTTACAAGGAGGTACGTTAAAATCTACTGAATCAGAAACCGGTAAAAGGCAGACTAAACCTAGAGAAGGGTTAGAGCTTATGGGTAACTTTTTAGATGAAGGTAATAGTAGTTCATACGGTTACGATGAAATAAGTGGTTTCCGTCCAATGGTCGGAATAGATTCATTTCAAGTACAAACGCAAGGAGCTTACGGTACTTTAAAGAAAGCAAATATAGGATTCAGAGTATGGAGTTTAGAGCATTTAGATGCAATGGAACAATTATACTTCAGACCTGGATTTAATGTACTAGTAGAGTACGGATCAGCAGCTTATATAGATTCTTCAAATAGTAACCTAGAAGTAAATACAGTAGAGACTTCTATTGCTCAAGAGTATATTTCAAAAACTAAGTCATTAGAGGAATTACAAAAAGATATATTAAAGTTAGAAGAAGATACCAGTTACAATTATTCTGCTTTTCTTGGCCGTATACTAAACTTTAGTTGGTCGTACAATACTGATGGTGGTTTTGATTGTAATATTCAAATACAAGCAAAAGGAGAAGTGGTAGAATCACTTAAAGTACTTCTTCCTGATAATGGAAAAACTAAAGCATTACTGGAAGGTAACCCAGTCAAATCTCCTGAATATACAATTGTAACAGCATTAAGAAGCCTTAAGGTAAGCGGGTGGGAAAAACTTAATGAACAAAGGTACATGCTGGATAAAACCGGCAAAGTAGATACAGAGAACCCAGCTATTATTACTAGAAGTAATGGCTTTAATATAGAAGGATTAGAAGAAGAAGCAGTAGGAGAGGATACTAAGTACGAACCTGGAAAGAGTTTTGAAAATCAGTTTACGTTTATTAATTTAGGTGCATTCATGTCCCTATGTAATAATTTACTAGTCCCAGAAAATGAGGAAGGAGTAAAAGAAGCTCACTTTAGAACTAAAAGATACGAAGGTCTGCACTCTAGCCCTTATACTACATTCCCTGGACATGTTGGATTAGATCCTGGAGTATGTATGATACCTATAGACAATAACCCCGGAGTATTCTTATCAGACATAGAAATATATGGAAAATATGCTATCAATACGACCAAAACCCCAAATGAATTAATACATAGTAAATTAGAGGTTTCAAATGCGTATCATATTTTATTAAACGTAGACCACTTAATTGATAAGATAAACTCTCTTACAAGTGACGGTGCAAAACCTGATTTGAATATATTTACGCTCATTAAAGCATTGCTTAGTGATATAAATTCTAACTTAGGAGGTATAAATGAATTTGATTTAGATTTATGTAAAGAAGAAAACGAATGGAGGGTAGTAGATAGAACTTACTACAATCCTGAAGTATCCTCTGATGAAACTTTAAGTGTTTTAGATCTAGTAGGTTTAGGTAGTTTAGTCACAAACTTTAGTCTTGAAACTAAAATATCCGGAGCCCTCACAAACATGTTAGCTGTTGCAGCAGCAGTATCTGGTGATGATACCAACTTAGACTCTATGTCCAGGTATAATATCGGACTTAAAGATAGGTATAAAAAAATACTAGATATAGATGCATCCAAAGATACTGTAACAGAACCTGATGAAAACGAAATAACAATAGACCATGGTGCAAATGTAGCAGCAGTCTATGCACTATACTCCTTCAGAAAAAAATGGGATAGAGTAGCAATTAATAATGTTAGACTAGATCACTCAACGTTTTCTGAAAAAGCATTCAAAGCTCACCAAAGAAACGGTAGACAAAAAGGACAGAAGCTTCCTTTTAAGGGTATAATTCCTCTAACTATAAGTTTAACAGTAGACGGTATAAGTGGGTTAAGAATTGGAGAAGCCTTCAGGATAGAGAACAATGTACTACCAGCAAGGTACCATAATAGAGTAGGATTTGTAATTTCCGGTTTAGATGATACTATAAAAGGTACTAATAGATGGGAAACAGCAATTACTGCATATATGTTTAATTTACCTGCTACAGAAAAACCAGACCCATCTTATGCAGCGTCGATAGAGCTTCTTACAATACAGAAAGAAAAAAGAAGAAAAGAAGTAGTACTAGCTTCTAAAGCATTAGCAACAGCTGGTCAGAAGAACGTTAAAAAGATGTACGGTGAACCTGGAGATCAAGCAAATTTATCTACGATGGTAGTACCAGAAGGATTTAACCTTACTTATGACGGCAAACCGGTAACGAAGATCAGCGGTGTACATAGAAAAGTGAGTGGACAACTTAGAGCAGCATTTGATGGAATCTTAGCAGAATACGGAGCTGCAAGAATTCAGGAATTAAAGATTAATGTATATAGTGGAGTATATAATAAAAGAGCAAAACGAAATGGAACAACCTGGAGTCTTCACTCTTGGGGTATTGCCATAGATTTATATCGTGCAAAAAATCAACTAAATACTCATGCTCCAGAAGCAGCTTTCTCCCAACCAGAATATCAGAGAATGATTGACATTTTTGAGCAGTACGGATGGCACAGTTTAGGAAGAGCTAAGAACTACGATTACATGCATTTCCAAGCATTTGATCCATTAAACAAAGAATAATATGTGGCTACCAGCATTTAAGTACATAAAAGGATTATTAGCTCAACAGGGACAATTTTTGTTACCTACAGGTCAGCCTTATCAAGGATCTTACCATAAACTGTACAATGGTCAAACATATACAGGTAATGTACCCAACGTAGATTCTATTGAGATATTTGCTGATGACTCGGAACCCCACTTACCGGAACCTACGTACGAAGACAAGATAGTATCCGAACAAGTATACCCCGTACCTGAGGACTATAAGAAAGGTTTCTTTTTAAGGTACTTTATCAAAGACACTAGAAACGGTAAGATAATAGAAGTTAAAAAACAAACATCAACACAGAAGTTAAAAGAAAAATACCTTATAGGTACATCTATTAAGTGGATAATAGATAAACCAATCAAAGACATATTTAATCAAGGTTACTTGTTTAAGGGAGCAATCACAAGAAATAAGGAAAATGCTAAAAAAGGAGCTTTAATACTCAAAGGTCTAGATACATTTATTACTGAGTATGATAAATTTGCAGATATACAATCAGATGTAGAAGGTTATAAGTTCGAAGAGCTTCCTAGAAAAGAACAGGTTCGCATAATAAGCGGTATTTCAAGTATACAGTCAAAACCCCTTGTTGCACCTAAACCTAGATTTAAAAAGAAAGTACCAATTAAAGTTGAACCTATAGAAGAAGCAGTAAATACATCAACATCCGGAAACTCTAGTAGTGGCGGAGGCGGAGGTGGAGGCGGTGGTTCTCAAAACTTTGATGAATCAGGTAATAACTCAGGCCAAAATTATATCTCAACAAATAACAACTATTAGTTTGTAGATTAGCTTATATTTCGTATATTACATAAAAGGTTATAAGAATGTTTTATATAGTAGAAGAAGAAAGTAAGCTACTTCAATTAGAGAAGTTAAAGGGTATAGGGTGTTACGTAGACATCATATCTACCCATGACTTATACCATCCAGCTCTTTCTAAAACTGTAGCAGTCTACATTAGGACTATAAAGAGTGAACACGGATACATAATACCTATAGAACATGAAGAAGGACTAAACGTAGATAAAGAACGTATCTATCACTTTCTATCTAAATTCACTACACTATATACAGTTGATAAGAAGAAATTGCTCTATCACTTTAATCTACAGGAAGCCATAGATATATCACTCTTATATAGTATGACTTATTACGATAGGTTAGAGGTTACTAAAACTAACCCTACTATTAACTCCTTTTATAACAAATTTCGTAAAGTACCAGAAATAAATAAACTTATTCCTATATCTAAACATTTTGAAATTAGTGAAAATGCATTCGAATCAATAGAGCATATTCTTGAGTTACCTATTCCTGATGGATTCCACTTTTATAATAATACCGCAACTAACGTATTCTACTTAATAGAACAACAAGGTATAGGCATCAACTATGAACCTTTCTTAGAGAAGTTCTCTCCAAGGGATCCACTGTATAACATAAAGGATAACAAAGTACTAACATACTACAACCTATACAATGCAACTTCTAGACCGACTAATGCCTACAACAGCGTTAATTTCGCTGCTATACCTAAAAGTCAAGAACATAGAAATTGTTTCATTCCGTCTAATGATTACTTCGTTGAGTTTGATTTCGATGGGTACCACCTTCGATTACTTTGTGATCAGATCGGTTATAAACTAACACCTGAATCAGCTCATAAACAATTAGCAAAACACTACTTCGGTACTGAGGATATATCTGACGAACAGTATAAAGAAGCTAAACAGATTAATTTCCAAGCTATATACGGTAAGATACCTGCAGAACATAAAGATTTAGAGGTTTTTAAGTTGATTCAAGAGTTTATAGACAATATGTGGGCAGTCTACCAAGAAATAGGAGTAGTATGTAACCCTCAATCAGGTAAACCATTTACTAAAGACCTTAAAGGTATGCATCCAGCTAAATTAATGAATTATATGATGCAATCGTTGGAAACCTCAAATAATATTCTTATATTAAAAGAAGTGTTACGTTATTTACAGAATAAGAAGACCAAAATAGCGCTATATACTTATGATGCCATACTCTTTGATTTTGATAAAGATGACGGTAAAGAGACTTTAAAAGAACTGCAAATCATACTAGAATCTAGTAAGAAATACCCAGTAAACTTTAAGTACAGTAAAAATTTAGTTTTGTAGAACAGTTTATATTTATATTAAATGCAATTAGTTACAGATTTTTCCGTCGCATATGATTTCGACGATGACATTTTAAACGACGATATGAGTAATAAACTGTTTTGTACATTCTCAACCCAAGAAGGGCTAGACGATGTACTATCTTCAATACAAGAAAGGTACAAGATAATATATAGTAAAATTTTCGTACTTTATTCCAAAAGTCAAAATGAGTACATCTGTACTTATAACGTAGACTTTGGAAACGTTTCTGCTTTCTTAGACAATACTATCTTAGTACATAGAAAGAAAGAAACCAATACATTGTACACAATCAATGCGTTAAATACTTTAATAAGAGAGCTTAACGGCGGAGTACTCGACACCACTTATCGAATTAATTGGTCAGACTACAAAAACTGTGTGCTACTTACAAAAGGTCCTGACCTTAAAAGGATCAATACCAAACTATTTAACATAATAGAGTTGGATCATTAATATATTTTTCGTATATTAATAGAAGTTAAACAATTAAAATCAGTTATATATGGACATTAATGCAATCAAGGCAAAACTAGACGCCTTAAACAACTCCGGTCAGAATCAAGAAAAGACTGACTACTCAAAGATTTTTTGGAAACCCTCATTAGGAAAACAAACGCTAAGGATAGTTCCTTCTGCTTTTGATCCTAGTTACCCTTTCAAAGAACTTAAATTTCACTACGGAATTGGGAAATACCCGATGGTAGCACTTTCAAACTTTGGTAAACAAGATCCAATTGAAGAATTTGTAAAAGAGTTAAGAAAAACTAACGATAAAGACAATTGGTCTCTATCCGGTAAGATTAACCCTAAAACTAGAATCTTTGCTCCTGTAGTAATTAGAGGAGAAGAGGAAAAAGGAGTTCGATTATGGGGATTTGGAATTACTATTTATAAATCACTTTTAGCATTAGCTGAAGACGAGGATATTGGTGATTATACAGATGTAATCAACGGATGGGATATGGTAGTAGAGCAATCAGCTGGTAACCCTTACCCTGAAACTACTGTGAGAATTAAACCTAAACAAACCGCTTTATCAGACAATAATGATTTAGTTGACTCTTGGTTAAAAACTCAACCTAACCCTACAGAAGTACATACTCAATACGATTACGACTTTATTAAAAAACAATTACAAAACTATCTGAATCCAGGTTCTGTTGAAGAGGGAACTCCTGACGCACCTGCTACAGATAAACTGCCAGAAAGCTTAGGTCAGCAAAAAACAGACTTTACTTTGGAAACAGCTACGGCTGGCAACAAAACCACAGTAAATAAATTTGATGACTTATTCAACGAGTAAAATATGGCAAAGAAAAAAGAAGTAGTACAAGCAAAGGCGGCTGCTAGTGTGCAGAAGTCATTTAACCTAGGTAATTTTAAGAAGAAAAAAGGGTACTCCTCTTCTTCTGTAAAGTTTAAAGAGCAAGGATGGATTCCTTTATCAAAAGCTTTTCAAGAAATTACTTCCTTACCGGGAATACCTACAGGACATATTACCTTGTTAAGAGGTCATAGTGATACCGGTAAAACAACAGCTTTACTGGAAGCAGCTGTAAATGCTCAAAAGATGGGAATACTACCTGTCTTTGTAATTTCAGAGATGAAATGGTCATGGGAACATGCCAAAGAGATGGGCTTACAGTTTGATGAAGTTAAAGATGCTAACGGTACTGTAGTTGATTATGAAGGACATTTCCTTTATGCTGATAGAGGATCATTAAATACTATTGAAGAAGTAGCAGTCTATATGGCTGATTTAATGGACGAACAGGCAAAAGGTAATCTACCTTATGATATGTGTTTCTTTTGGGATTCAATTGGTTCTATACCGTGTGACTTATCAGTACGTTCTAATAAGAACAATAATGAATGGAATGCAGGAGCAATGTCTACTCAATTCGGTAATAACTTAAATCAAAAGATTTTATTATCTAGAAAAGAGAACTCACCTTATACTAATACACTAGTTGCTATTAATAAGGTATGGACTATGAAACCAGAACACCCTATGGGTCAGCCTAAATTACAGAATAAAGGAGGAATGTCAATGTGGTATGATGCTACGTTAGTTGTAACCTTTGGTAATATTACTAACCCCGGTACCTCTAAAATTAAAGCTGTTAAGAACGGACTTCAAGTAGAATTCGCTAAAAGAACTAACATTCAGATAGAAAAGAATCATATTGGAGGAGTACAGTCTAGAGGAAGAGTAGTTATGACTTCTCATGGATTTATCGAAGACGATAAGAAAGCCATAGACAAGTATAGAGATGCTCATAAAGAACACTGGTTAAAGTTAGTCGGTTCTGTAGACTTCGATCTTATCGAAGAAGGAGACTTAGAAGAAACACCAATCTCTCCAAACTTACTAGATTAATGGCATACGAAAATATACTCAGTAATCTAAAAGAGACCCCACCTCGATCTTTAAATGATCATATACTGGTAGTGGATGCTATGAATATGTTAATTCGTAGCTTTTCACTCCTAAAAGCGATGAACCCTTCAGGCTCCCACATCGGTGGCATTGTCGGGTTCCTCCGCTCCTTAGGGTATGTGACTCGAATATTTGATCCAACAAGGGTGATAATCGTATGGGACGGAAAAGGTGGATCAGCAAATCGAAAGAATATAGATCCTAACTATAAAGCTCAAAGAGCTACAAGTAGAATTACCCATTGGGGTTTATATGATACTAAAGAGCAAGAAATGGAAGCTTTAATAGGTCAATTGCATAGAGTACAGGATTATTTGGAATGTCTTCCAATGCAATCTATGATGCTAGAGAAATTAGAGGCAGATGACATTATAGCATTTCTAGCTAAGAAGTCATCCGAATCTGACGTCAAAAAATGTACTATTGTATCCTCAGATAAGGATTTCTTACAGTTAGTAGACGATACCGTTGAGGTATACGCACCAATAAAGAAGAAAACCTTTACTAAATCTAATATAAATGCTGAACTCCAAGTTCTCCCGGAAAATTACAATGTTGTTAAAGCATTAATAGGAGATAACTCTGATAACTTAGCAGGTGTTAAAGGATTAGGAATAAAGACTATATTAGCTGAATTTCCTGATCTTATCGATAAACCAGGTACTGATTTACAGTATGTTTACGATATATGTGAAGCTAAGTTAAATGAAAAGAAAGTTAAAAAGATATTCCCTAAGATTATCACTCAATGGGATAGAGTTGAAACTAATTTTCAATTAATGGACTTACATATTACTGCTTTAGATGATAAAGAGAGGAAGTACGTAAACGATGTGGTTAGAGATCCTATAGCTGACTTACAAACAGGTGCTTTCTTGCATATGTTAGAGTTAGACGGAATAGAAGGTGTTACTAAAAACACCGAAGCATGGTTAGAGAACTTTAGAGGTTTGACCACTTTCCAGAAGTAGTAAATTAAGTATAAAATACAGTAGCTATTAGTTGCTTTATACGTTAATTTTCATTATATTTAAATAAATAAAGGTTATAATATGACATTAAAAAGTTTACACCAGTACGGTAAAGGGTTCCAATTGAAAGTTCTTGGCTCGCTACTAACAGACAAAGTCTTCTTATTGAATGTAAGAGATGTATTAAAAGAAACTTATTTTGACTCAGATGCCCATAAGTGGATCATCGGTGAAATAACAAGTTACTTTGATATATACCACACTACTCCTACTATGGATGTATTAAAAGTGGAACTTCAAAAAGTAGAGAATGAGTTACTAAAGGTCGCCTTAAAAGAAGAGTTACGTAATTCATACGCAGCTACTCAAGACGATTTAGAGTATATTCAAGAAGAGTTCTTAGGATTCTGTAAGAACCAAGAAATGAAATCTGCAATACTTGAATCAGCTGACTTGCTTAAAGAAGGAGACTTTGACGGTATTAGAAACATGGTTGAAAAAGCTATGAAAGCAGGAATGGATAAGAATATAGGTCACGAATATAACAAAGACATAGAAAGTCGTTATAGGGAAAACTATAGACCTACTATTCCTACACCTTGGCCGGTTCTAAATGAAGGAATTCAAGGTGGATTCGGACCTGGAGATTTAGCTATTGTATTTGGTAACCCAGGTGGTGGTAAAAGTTGGACTTGTGTAGCTATGGCAGCACATGCTGTTAAAATGGGATTCAATGTTAACTACTATACTTTAGAATTAGGAGAAGATTATGTAGGTAAACGATTTGATTGTTACCTTACAGGTTACTCTATTGATGAAGTAAATGACCATCGAGAAGAGGTACAGAAGCTAGTAGGAGATTTAAAAGGTAAACTTATAGTTAAAGAGTATGCACCTAAGGGAGCTACAGTAAATACCGTTAAATCCCATATTCAAAAGTGTATTGATATGGATCATAAACCAGATTTAGTGGTTATTGACTATGTTGATTACTTAAGAGCGCCTTCTAAAGGAAAATTCTCTGAACGTAAGGATGAAATAGATGATGTATTTATTGCAACTAAGGGTTTAGCTAAAGAGTTTAAGATACCAGTAATTACTCCATCACAGGTAAACAGAATGGGAGCTAAAGATTCAGTCATTGAAGGAGATAAAGCTGCAGGATCGTATGATAAGATGATGGTAGCAGATATGTGTTTTTCTTTATCTAGAATGAAAGAAGATAAAGTACTCGGAACCGGTAGATGGCACGTTATGAAGAACCGTTACGGAATGGACGGAATGACCTATAACCTAAAGATGGATACTAATAACGGTCATATTACCTTCGATGGCGAAGCAGATATGGAGTCTTTAGAGCCTAATGCAAACGGTGTTACTGCTACCCATAAAGAGTTAGCTAAGAAGTTTTTTAGTGTCGAACAACCAACTAATAAAGTATAGGGATATTTATTAAAGTATCCTCAAGATGATAGTAACTTTTCACTTGAGGATTCACTGTCTCAATAACCTAATAATATATAAAGATATATGAGTTTACTTAAAGAAAGAATAGTTTATAAGCCGTTTGAATACCCAAAAGCATACGATTTTTGGTTAAAACAACAACAAGCACACTGGTTACATACAGAAGTACCAATGGCACAGGATGTTACTGATTGGAAAAGTAATATGAAAGACTACGAAAAGAATGTAGTCGGTCAAATTTTAAAAGGATTTGCTCAAACAGAGACTGTAGTAAATGATTACTGGTCTACGTTAGTCACGAAATGGTTTAGAAAACCAGAAGTCATTATGATGGGGACAACATTAGGTTCATCAGAGACTATTCATGCAGAAGCTTATTCATTACTTAACGAACAATTAGGTTTAGATAATTTTGCTGAGTTCTTAGAAGACCCAGCTACTATGGCTAAGATAGAATCGTTAATGAATGTGAGAGACAATCACGACGGTACTGCAAATTGGCATGAAAGAGCTAAGTCTTTAGCAATCTTTTCCGCGTTTACAGAAGGTGTTAACCTCTTTTCATCATTCGCTGTCTTACTTTCTTTTAAGATGAGAAACAAGTTAAAAGGTGTAGGTCAAATAGTAGAATGGTCAGTTAGGGATGAATCTCTTCACTCAGATGCTGGTTGTTGGTTATTTAGAACATTAATGGAGGAAGAAGCTCACTTAAAAACTCCTAAGTTAATAGCAGAAATAGAAGAAGCAGCAAGATGTGCTATGAAGTTAGAATTTGATTTTATAGATAAAGTATTTGAAATGGGAGATTTAGAGAATCTTACTAAAAACGAACTAAAGAACTTTATCAAGCATAGAATAAATACTAAGATGGGAGATTTAGGATTAACACCTATTATTCCTTCAGAGGATATAGATAAAGGAGCATTAAAAACTATGAAGTGGTTTGATGCCGTAATTGCTGGGAAGCAACAAACAGATTTCTTCGCAAGCAGAGTTACTAACTATTCAAAAGGTCACATCGACTGGTCAAACGCATTTTAAAAATATGAGCATAATTGTAGACACAACTAACTGGGAAGCCGGTAAGGACTATCCTGAGTGGATGAACGAGCTTTCCCTAGCAACTATATCAAACGGTTACTTATTAGCCAATGAAACCCCTAAAAAAGCCTTCCGTCGAGTAGCTTCAACTGTAGCAAGACGACTTGATCGGCCAGATTTAGAGAATAAATTCTTTAAGTATATGTGGAAAGGGTGGTTAAACTTAGCTTCCCCGGTACTATCGAATACAGGAACAGATAAAGGATTACCGATCTCTTGTTTTGGTATTGATACACCAGATTCTATTAGAGGAATTGGACTAACTAACGCTGAATTAATGAGACTTACTTCTCTTGGCGGAGGAGTTGGAATCGGCTTAGGTAAAGTTAGAGGAAGAGGAGAAAAAATAGGTAACGGAGTAGGTCAATCAGAGGGTATTATACCTTGGGCTAAGATATACGATTCTACTATTATTGCTACTAATCAAGGATCAGTAAGAAGAGGAGCAGCATCTGTAAACTTAGATATAAATCACCCAGATATACATGAGTACTTAGAGATTCGTAGACCTAAGGGAGACCCTAACAGACAGTGCTTGAATTTACATCAATGTGTAAATGTAGATGATTCCTTTATGCAACGCTTAGAACATAGAGATCCAGAGGCTATGGAGTTATGGGTTAAGATACTTAAATCTAGAATGGAAACAGGAGAACCTTACATTATGTTTGGAGATACTGTGAATAATAATAATCCATTAGCTTATAAGAAGAATAACTTAGATGTCTCTATGACTAATATATGCTCAGAGATTACTTTGCATACCGATGAAGAGCATAGTTTTATATGTTGTTTATCCTCTGTTAATTTAACTAAGTACCATGAATGGAAGAATACTGATTTAGTTGAAACAGCAATATACTTCCTAGATGGAGTATTAGAAGAGTTTTTAGGTAAAACTTCCGGAAGAGATTCATTAATTAGGTCTCATAGAAGTGCTAAAAAAGGTAGAGCTATTGGATTAGGAGTACTTGGATGGCATACAATGTTACAGAACGAAAGAATTCCTTTTGCTTCTCTAGCAGCTACTTCACTAACACATCAAATATTCTCTAAAATAAAAGCTGAAGCTGAAGCAGCATCAAGAAAATTAGCTTTAGAATACGGAGAACCACTATGGTGTAAAGGAACAGGTATGAGGAATACACATTTAATGGCAGTAGCACCTACAGTATCTAATTCAACCATTGCAGGAGGAGTATCTGCAGGAATAGAACCTCATCCAGCTAATATATACACCTTTAACTCTGCAAAAGGAACATTTATTAGAAAAAACGGAGCTTTAGAAACTTATTTAATTGAGAGAGGAGCTAATACTGAAGAGGTATGGGATCAGATTATGAAAGATAGAGGATCTATTGCAAATCTACCTGAAGATATTATGCCAGCAGAAGATAAACCTATATTTTTAACTTTTGCAGAAATAAATCAACTTCAATTAGTAGAGCAAGCAGCAGCTAGACAGAAGTACATAGATCAAACACAGTCACTTAACTTAGCTTTTGATCCAACGGATAGTCCTAAGTTTATTAATGAAGTTCATCAAACTGCATGGAGACTGGGAGTTAAGACACTGTACTATCTTAGAACAGACTCAGTAATTAACGGAGACATTGGAAGTCGAACTAATTTAGATTGTTTGAGTTGCGACGGATAAATATTAAGAAATAGTTGGTAATTAAAAATAAATTCATTATATTATATTATGGTTAAAGCAATAAAATTTTCCGCCGATTGGTGTGGTCCTTGTAAAGTTTATAAAAGAGCTTGGGATAAGATAAAAGTAGAGTTAGACGGTAAAGTTGAATTCGTAGAATGTAATGTTGATACAGATACTACTGGATTAGCAGCAGAGCATAAAGTTAGGTCGATACCCTTTACTGTAATTACTCATGATGATGGAGAGGTTCATAAACTAAATGGAGTAGTTAAATACGAAGAGTTAAAAGAATTATTAATTAAATAAAGTTATATAAATGTTACGAAAACCAGACTCAATTCCTTCGAATGATACGATCATTGAAGATCCAGCACTAGAACCATTCTTTGTTTCTAGATCACAAACAGGCGGTTATACTCTATATGAAAGAGTTATTAAAGGAGAAAACAATACAGAGTATATTAAAACTGTATGCTATCCTTCTAACTTTGCTAATGCATTGAAAAAAGCAGCAGAAGAGTTACTCAATGTTAAAAAAGAGTATAAGAGTATCCAATCTTACGTTACTGAATACAGAGGTATACAGTCTAAGATTACAAATATAATGGAGTAAATAAAACGTCCGCCTATACGTTAACAATACCTGGCAAATTAAAAATAAAAAATCATGGCAAAACATGTAGTTGTAAGTCTTAG
>Ga0075444_10001436_pt1 | contig 14690 bp, 13 predicted proteins | sample CoawatmetaG01DNA_FD_76836 | JGI IMG/M metagenome (GOLD analysis project Ga0075444, IMG submission 76836) | Marine microbial communities from the West Antarctic Peninsula - Coastal water metaG017-DNA | ecosystem: Environmental > Aquatic > Marine > Coastal | place: Atlantic Ocean: West Antarctic... | reverse complement strand
TTATTTAAATTGCTTATTGCTTGCTGTATTGAAGAATCAAATTTTAAAATTGATTTTTGCCAAAACTGTTCAGAATTTTTCAATGAATTTACCTTAATATTAATTTATTGATTTAAATCAAAAAATTGTTTTTTTAAAATACCGTCTGACTTTAAGTTTTTAATGATTTTAACAATTTTTTTACTAGCTCCGCCCTTGCCATAAGGGTTTATTGTTTTTTTTAGGCTTACCAAAAATCTTTCTGAATCTAATTTTTTTATTGCTTTTTTTATGTAAGATCGTTCTGGTCTGCTATTTATAACACTGCTAGCCTGCAATCTACCCTTTTGTCTGTCGCCGATATTTATTGTAGGGATTTTTAAAGAGGGAGCTTCAAGTAATCCACTAGATGAATTTCCAATAACTCCGTCCATATGGCTCATACAAGAAAGATAATGCAATTGGCCAAGAGATTTAAAAACTATTGCATTTAAACTATTGCATACAAATTCATTAATTAACTTAATTATAACTAAGCCATCTGTATCTGAATTAGGTAAAGTAAATATTAATCCGGTTTCTTTTAATGGTCTTAATGCTGCTAGCAATTCTACAAACTGTTTTTTCGTAGAACCACTTTCCAAAGTTACCGAATGAAATGTAATAAGAAAATTTTTATTTTTAAGTTTAAATCCAATATCGCTTTCAAGTTCATCTCGTTTAATTAGCGTTAAAGAATTAATACAATCTACGCCTAATCCTCCAACATTAAATACCTTACTCGGCCGTTCTCCAAGCTGAATCACTCTTTTTCTATATATATCATTTGCAACAAAATGTATATGAGACATTTTAGTAATTGAATGACGGAAAGCTTCGTCAATAGCTCCTTCTGTTGATTCACCACCATGTAAATGAGCTACTGGAATACATGCAACAAGTGCTACTGAGGTTATTGCAAATATTTCAAATCGGTCGCCAAGGACAATAATTAAATCCGGCTTTAATTCAGAAAAAATAGATGGGAATTTTAATTGGCAATTCGCCATAGATTTTAATAAACCTCTTGAACTATTATCACTTGATAAGATTTTTACTTTTCGGTTAATCCTAAAACCATCACACTCAATCTCTCGATATGTTAAACCGTACTTAGAAGATAAATGAGTTCCAGTTGCTATAGTCTGGAGAATTAATTTTTTATCACTCTTAATATTTTTCATCAACAATTTTAAAAGCCCATAATCTGCTCTACTACTGGTAACCACACAAACTCTTCTAAAATCTAATTTACTCATAGCACAATTAATTCGTCTTCATCGAAAACACGTGAAGCTTTTTTACCAATTATAAAATTCCACTTCATAGGTGAAATCCCAGTCCCAGGTCTTTTAGTTGTTAAATTGTTTTTAGTAAATTTCTCCCCAATTTCAATTTTATTTTTTGCAACAATAGATTTACGTACTAATGCCATATTTTTTATCTCACTTTTACTTGCTTGCTTAATAGGTATACCTAAAGACACCTCAATATTACGAATTAATTTAATCATTAATTTAAGTTCTTTCGGCTCAAGGCTTGCTTTATGGTCAGGGCCAGGTAATGCCTGATTAAAAGTGAAGTGCTTTTCAATAACTACTGCTCCTAAAGCAACTGCAGCTAATGAAATCTCGATACCAGCTGTATGGTCGGAATACCCAACAGAGACATTCAATTTATTTTTTATTTCATTCATTGCACTAAGATTAACTTCGTTAAGTGGTGCAGGATATTCAGATGTGCAATGGAGAACTGTTATATCTTTACGGCTCAATCCACCAGATTCTAAAATTTTAATAGCGTCTTTAATTTCTTTTAAATTTGACATACCAGTCGATAAAATAATTGACTTAGCGATTACTCCTACATGTTTTAGATAAGGAGCATTTGTGATCTCGCCAGAGGGTATTTTAAATATTGTTTGACCTAATTTTGATAATAAATCTAAGCCTTCAATGTCAAATGCAGAAGAAAGAAATTTAATTTTTCGCTTCTTACAATGAGATATAATTTTTTTGTGCATATCATGACTTAACTCCAATCGAGTCAACATATCTTTCTGAGACTCACCATCACCACTATTTTTTATTTGATAAACAGTTTTTTTAGCTTTTTGAGTGACCAATCTATCAGCCTTAAAAGTTTGAAACTTTACATAGTCTGCACCAGATTTTTTGGCCTCATCAATCAATTTTTTTGCTAACGTCATATCTCCGTTATGATTCACCCCAATTTCAGCAATGATTTTGACTCTATTTGTCATATTCTGCTTACCCTGTAAACCTTGATTCATCTTCTAAGTCTTGCCTAACAGATAACCCCATTCCAATTATAGAATTCTTCCCAATTGAAATATTATTCTTAATACATGCTGAGCTACCAATAAAAGCTCCAGTGCCAACTTTTACATTCCCATTTAATATAGAATTTGTCGAAATATGGCATCCATTTTCAATCTGAACATCGTGTTCAATTAATGCCTTTGAATTAATAATACAATTATCACCAATCTTAACTCCTGCATTGATGATCACTCCATGCATGATTATATTTCCATTGCCAATATCAGAATGATTTGAAACATAAGCATTTGGAGAGATAATTGTTGGCATAGAAAAACCAATTTTTGTAATTTGACTATAAATATTATTTCTTATATCTGTATTAATCTGCCCAATTGAAATATGAGCAAATTTATATTGCTTAAATAAATCTGGTAAATCATTATCAATACCAATAATATTGTAGCCGCAAATTTTCAACCCTAACTCTTCTTTTTTTCCAATTAGACCAGCAATTTTAAATTTACCTTCCTGCTCTATAACATCAATACAAGATAGCGCATGTCCACCAGCTCCTATTAGTATTATTTCTGTTTTTTTCATATTAAATATTTACCTATATAGATTAGAGCTGCTAGGAATATTTATTAATCTGTCCGTAATTGATTCTGCACAAGATAAATCCATTCTTGGGTTGCTGCTAAATTGATTTAATCTATGCATTAATATCCAGGCGGGACGTGTCATCAATCCACTTTCGTTTGTTAAAGATAGTATTCCATCACGTTCATTTTTATTTTCAATATCAAGTAATAATGTTTGAAGCCAATAATTACTTTTGCATCTATTTGGTTCTTTAAATAAACTAACTCCTTTAAGTAAAGAAATTTTATCTTCATATTTTTTAAATAATATTCTTTTTGATTTTAATAATCCAGGAAGTTGTTCTAATTGAGCACAACCTAAAGCTGCATTTATATTAGGAAGTCGGTAATTAAATCCAATTTCATTATGTAAATAGTCCCATTTATGATCTAATTTAGCTGTAGTTGATAAATGCTTAGCTCGTTTGGCGATTTCCTGGCTATTAGTTAAAATTGCTCCGCCGCCGCCTGAGGTAATAGTTTTATTTCCATTAAAACTCAATGTCCCCATCAGTCCAAAAGTGCCTGTATGTTGATTTTTATAATAACTTCCTATTGATTCAGCAGCATCTTCAATGACAATAATATTAAATTTTTTCCCAATTTCTACTATCTCATCTATTTTACATGGATGCCCAAAAATATGAGTAGGGACAATGGCTTTAATAATTTTATTGGTTTTTATGTTTAAGCATTTACCATCTTTCTGTTCAGTAAATTTATTTAGATATTCAGAAAGCTTTTTTGGATCAACGCCCAGTGTATCTTCATCATTATCAATAAAGTGAGGTGTAGCTTTAAGATAGCTAATAGCATTTGCTGTTGCTACAAAAGTAAAAGTTGGAGTAAGTACTTCATCACCTTCTTTAACTTCAGCTAATATTAAAGCCAAATGGATTGCAGCCGTTCCATTTACTAAAGCAATTGCATATTTAGCTCCAGTTAATTCGACTAGACCTTGTTCGAATTTATCAACAAATTTTCCAACTGATGATACATATGTTGAATCAAGGCACTCTTTCAAGTAGACCCACTCATTTCCATTAAATACTGGCTCGTGAAGACTGCTATCTTTTGTCCCAATAACATTATGAATTGAATCGATAATTTGTTGAGCTATCTGTGAGTTTTTTTGCATTTTTATAAATTATAAATATCAGATTTATACATATCTAAATTTTTTGAATCTAAAAACCATCTTGCTGTTTCCTCTAATCCTTTTGAAAAGCCTTCTCTATTTCCGTACTTTGGCTCCCATCCAAATAATTCTTTAGCTTTTGAATTATCTGCCCAAAGACGTTCAACTTCAGACTCCTGAGGTCTATGTCTTTGCTCATCGTTGATAATTGTAATGTTAGTGTTCATTACTTCAGCAATAATTTCTACTGTATCACCGATTGAAATTTCATAATTACTTCCTATATTAACAACTTCACCTAAGCCACTTTTAGAATCAAGAGCTGCGATAAATCCGTCCACAGTATCTTTGATGTAATTAAAATCCCTTGTTGGAGAAACTGAACCCAGCTTAATTTCTTTGTTTCCGTTAGCAATCTGAGTAATAATTGTTGGTATTACTGCTCTCGCTGACTGCCTCGGGCCGTATGTATTAAAAGGTCTAACAATTACAACAGGAAGCTCAAAGGACGTAAAAAATGAGTATGCTAGCTGATCAGCCCCGATCTTTGAAGCTGAATATGGTGACTGGCCTTGAAGGGGATGGTCTTCAGTTATCGGAACAAATTTAGCTGTTCCATAAACCTCACTGGTTGACGTTTGAATTAATCTGCCAATATTGAACTCCTTAGCTGCTTGGAGAATATTTAGTGTTCCCTTCACATTGGTGTCAATATAAGTTTCTGGAGAATGATATGAATAAGGAATGGCTATAAGAGCTGCGAGATGAATAATTGCATCGCAACCCTTTACTGCTTCGCGAACTCCATTTGTGTCTCTTATATCGCCAGAAAATACTTCGAATCTGTTTCTAACATCGTCCGCACACTTGTCTAGCCAGCCCCATGAATTAAAAGAGTTATATAAGACAAATGCTTTAACATCATATCCAGCCCTAACTAAAGCTTCAGTTAAATGCGAGCCAATAAATCCATCAGCACCAGTAATCAAAATCTTCATATTTTTAGCCTCATATTATTATTATTCATTATATTTTACCGACTATCTCTCTGTAAGATCCTGATCGTAATACCTTACCATCCTCTAACTCTATAACTTGAGTGCACTTTTTAAGCGTTGTAAGTCTATGGGCAATAATTAGGATTGTGATGTCAGGATTAAGATTGAAAATACTATCTATTACTTTAAGTTCAGTTTTATCATCTAGAGCACTTGTAGCCTCATCAAAAATAATTACATCTGTTTGTTTGTATAAAGCTCTAGCAATCCCGATACGCTGCTTTTGTCCACCTGAAAGCCTAACCCCTCTTTCACCAACTAATGTATTGTATTTTAAAGACCATAACTCAATAGTTTTAGAAATTTGAGCTTTTTTAGCACACTCGTAAACTAACTTATGATCAATTTCAGCAAGTGGAATTCCAAATGCAATATTTTCTAAAATTGTTGTATCTGCTAAAAAAATATTTTGAGGTACATGTGAAATATGAAGCTGCCAAGATCGATTATTTTTAGCTGTAATTATTTGATCATCAATGGATAGATGGCCAGCCTCTGGAAGTAATAATCCCATTATAATATCTATCAATGTACTTTTCCCACTTCCGGTTGTTCCAATTAATCCAATTCTTTCTCCTTTATTAATTTTACAACTAAAATCTTTTATGATCGATGGCTCATCTGAGTTATAGCGAAAATCTAAATTTTGTAACCTAATATAATTATCAAATTTTATTAATGGAGGCGCCGGAAGGTTAGAATATTCTGGCAAACTCTGGTTTAGATAAAATAAAATATCTTTGAGCAAAGCACTGCAACCAATTATTGAGGTCCAACTAGAATAAACTTGCTGAAGTAAGGGTAATAATCTTTGTGCCGCAAGAGCAAAAACTCCAAGTACAGGTATTGCGTTATTTATTCCATCTGGGCTAAGTGCTAAAAAATAAGCCAGCAAGGCTAGAATAGTTATCCCAAAAGCTTCCACTATAAAACGTGGGGTTTGGCCAATAATTGTAATACCAGCTTGAGCTTTTCTTAATGGCAAATCAACTGCTCTAAAAATTTTACAATACACCTCTTGTGTTCCATCAATAAGAACATCCCTGATACCTCCAAACCCTTCCTGTAAAGACTTAATTAATAAATTTGATTTCGAACTAATATTATCGCTATCTATTAGTAATCTTGTTTTTGTTAAAAATAAAATGAAAGCATAAGTTGAAGCAAAACCAAGCGTTGCAAAAATTGCTACCAAGGAATTAATCGACAATAAAGCAATAAAAATTACCATTAATATAATACTTGAACTAATAATCAATAAAATAGGCAAGATAACTTGAGTTACAATTAATGCAGTTTTATTTGTTATGCCTGATATAAACTCACTACTATTTTTTGAAACATGAGAAGAATATGGCAAATAAAGTGAGTGCCTATAAACAGAGATGCTAATGTCTGCACCTATTGCATAACCAAAACGAGTCTGAGCCCACAACAAAACTAACCTCATAATTCCAGATAATAATGCTGCAACTATAAATATAAGTGTCATTGGAAATAATAGTTCTGATGGCTTTAGAATATTTAATTTTATAAATAATGGTTGTAAAAATTGAATATCTAAAATTCTATCTGGAGCGGTCAAAGCACCTAGAAAAGGTAAAACAGCTCCAATACTAATAACCTCGGCCAATGAAACAAGAATAGTTAGTAAAATAAGGGCTGATAACTGACCTTTTCTTTTTTTTGAGATATAAGCCCAAAAATTACTCATTAGAGAAAATGTTGATTCTTTTTTAATTATCTTGACTCCAAAAAAACAAGACTTTCATTAGCTGCACGCTCCCATGAAATATTTTGAGTCCATTTTATCCCATCTTTAATACGCTGATTTCTCTCACGATCTTTACTCATCGCGATGCGCAAAATCCTAGTGGTGTTAAGAGTGCTTTCTGGATCCTCAATAATCAGGCCAAAGCCACCAATGGTTCCCTTTAGAAGGGGTGATGTAATCACAGGGGTGCCGGATTGCATCGCCTCTTTAAGCATGAGAGTTTCTCCATCCACGGTCGAGGTACAAATATAAGAGTGTGCAGATTGATAAAGTGCAGGTAGGTCTTCATCCTCAACCCAAGGGATGTAAAGAGCACGCCTCTCTTGAATCATTATTTTCATCATTCCTTCTATGTCGATGTGTGGCTGTGTGCTATTTCTTCCAACCACAACAAGTGAGTACTCATGACATTCATCTTTAAGTTGTGCGAAGGAGTTTATTATTACATCGATATTACGACGATTATGAATTACGCCCATTGATAAAATAAACTTTGAAGGTAGCTTATACTTTTCGATAACACGAGTAATTTCAGATTTATTGAGTTTTGGTTTGAAACGCTCATCAGCAGCAAGATGAACTGTATGAATGTTGAGAGCTGGAACTGAGTAGTACTTTTCGATTTGCTTGGCATCAAACGTCGAACAGGTCATCACTCCAGCGGCGCGTTCGCAGGATTTACGCGAAAAGTAGCCTAGAGAAATACGGTGCACCCAAGAATAGTGTTTGGGGTGCGTGCTGTATGAAATGTCCCAGGCAGCAACGATGGTCTTAGCACTTCGAAATAGTAAAGGGGAGCTGTACCATGTCGCAAAAAAAAGATTCAGATTATCTCTCTTCAACTGTCTTGGCATCAAAAATTGCTCAGCGAGAATCCGACGGGAACGGAAAAACTTCGAACCCTCAAGTAATTTTAGTTCAAAAATCGGATGTCGCAAGAAGTCGTCATCCGGAATATAATTCTGAAAGTACAAAATAAAATGATGTTTGCTTGTTATTTTCGGCCATATTTTTAGCATATTTATGAGGTAACGCGCAACACCCCCGCGACCCCACTCAAGACATCTGGCATCAATTCCGATTTTCACTTTCTAAGACCTGTTTTAGGCATAAAATATATTGGGATTATTAACCATCCCTCTGTTGTTTGAGGTCTTCATCAATCATCAGTTTCACAAGATCTGTAAATCGAACTTTAGGATTAAATCCAAAGGAGATTTTTGCCTTCGAGCTATCCCCGATAAGCGCACTTGTCTTCGTAGGGCGGATAAACTCAGCTGAGGTCTTTACATATTTTTTTGGATCAAGATTGACGTAGCTAAAAGCCTCTAATACAAACTCCTCTACACTATAGGCTTCCCCTGTGGCAATGACATAATCATCTGGAGTATCTTGTTGTAACATTGACCAAGCTGCTTGCATATATTCTCTAGCATAACCCCAGTCTATTTTAGCACTCATATCGCCCAGAACTAGGCTATCCTGCTTACCAAGCGAAATGCGAGCGACAGATTGAGTAATTTTACGTGTCACGTACTCAGGCGTTCGGCGTGGTGACTCATGATTGTATAAAATAGCAGTAGATACATGCATACCAAAAGCTTCACGGTAATAACGAGTCATGTAGTAAGCAAATGTCTTTCCAACAGCATAGGGACTTTGTGGATTGAAATGTGTTGATTCATTCTGAGTTTCTAGGTCAGATAAACCAAACATATTGGACGTACAAGGCTGAAAGTACCTGATTTTTGAGTCAATCTGCCGAATAATTTCCAAAATACGTCCAACAGCTGCTCCAGTTATATCCGAAGAATATGCAACCATATCGTAGCTCCAGCGGACATGATCTTGATCCGCTTCGTTGTAAATTTCATGAGGTCTAACTTCATTAATAATACGATAAATAGAAGTTGGGTCGGCCAAATCACCGCGATGCAAAAAAAAATTTTTGCCAAAGACCTCGACATCATCAATTAAATGCTTGATGTTTTTTGTATTACCTGTAGCTGATTTTCGATATAAGCCATGAACTTCATAACCTTTTTCAAGTAAGATGTCAGCAAGATAGCTCCCATCCTGTCCAGTAACGCCAAAAATAAGAGCTTTTCGTAATGATAATTCTGTCATATATTAATCCAATTTAGATAAAAGTGCATTTTGAGGAGAAATGATAAATCTGTCCGGCAGTTTATCAAACCAGCCCCACTCTGTGTGTTGAGAATCAAGATGTATAGCTTTCTCAACCTGCTCAATCGACATCTGTGTTTCAAATGCCAGGCTTAGGGTATGGTAGGGTTTAGGTACATTAAATGCGTTTTTTTCAAAAACATCTTCATAGAACCCAAGAAATCTTAACTCATCGATCTTCAAACCTGTTTCCTCAAATGTTTTTCGAATGCAGGCTTGGTGAGCTGACTCCCCAGATATTATTCGCCCACCAACAACCCACCAATGGCCTTTTATAGGTTCATTTTTTCGACGTGCCAACAGAACCCTTCCAGATTCATTACGAATGACAACATCTACGCAAATAATTGGTAATTCTGAAATTATCTCTCGATAAAGATTTTCAGGAATCATGAAACAATCTGAAATTCGGGGAGAGGTACAATAAATTTTCCACCCTTACTTCGCCAATCAAATTCACGTTCATAAAACTCATTGAAAAATGCCCATGGTAAGACTAGGAAGTAGTCAGGTTGAGCTTTTCGCGCTTCATCTTCAGAAATGATGGGGATGCCTGTGCCAATAGTATATTTTCCGCATTTTTCTGGACTTCGCTCTGCAGCAGCAGTAATTAATTCAGAGTCCAAGCCATAATATTGAAGAATAACATTACCTTTTGTTGAGGCGCCGTAAACATAAACTGTTTTGCCTTTTTTTACTTCATCCTTAATGAAGCTAACGCATTTATCACGATTGTCATCTATACGCTTCTTAAACTCAAGCAGTTCGGTCATTGAGCAACGCTCATCAAAATCAATACTTCCCTTGTTAAGATGGCGCGCAAAAATACGATAACTGCCTCCATTAATGGAATTCTCTTCAATTTTAAAAATTTCTAATCCATTTTTTTCGAACATATATTTCAATGAAGCGTAGGAGTAATATTCAATATGTTCATGGCATATATTACCCAAATCATTTTTGTGGAGCATAGAAGCCAAGCACATTAACTGTGCTACAAATACGCCATCTTCAGCTAATGTTTTTTGGATATCATTAATGAATGTATTTGGGTCATCCAAATCATAAAACATGCCAAGCGCTGTAATAACCCTGGCTTTACCAATTCGCCAGCCTTTCGCCAATTCATTATAGCGATCGCTACTCCAAAAATCGTGCATGACATACTTGGTATGATTGGAGAGCATTTCAATTAAATTATTGGCTGGCTCACATCCCACTTTAATAAGGTCTGAGTTCTTAAACGAAGCTAACAAAGTTCCATCATTAGCACCAATATCAAGTACAACATCATTACTCTTTAGATTTACCATTTGCTCAACAGTTGAAGAAACATCACGTAAAGCATCGCGCATTGTTTGCGTTACTCCCGAACGGTACCAGTAGTGTCTGGAATATAGAAGTTCTTGAGGTGCGGTATGTCTTAACTGAATCAATGAGCATTGTTTACACATCACTAGGTCAAGTGGTGCCTTAATACCTGCCTTAACCTTATCTTTTTCAACAAAATCATTTATATATTGATCTCCTAGGGAAAATGCCTCTTCAAGCTCATCTGAGCCACATAAGCGGCAAGCATCATGTTTTATAGTCTTATGCATTTAATTTAACTCTCCTTTATCTATTTACTTCTTTAAAATACCTTCAATTTGTTCAACCACGAATTTAATTTGGGTATCCGTTAAATTTAAACTTGATGGTAAATAAAAACCTTGCCTCGAAGATTTATTAGTCACTGGATACTGCTCATTTTTATACCACCCTTTGTCACAAAGTACGGGTTGCTCGTGAAGGCCTAGAAAAAAAGGTCGTGTTCCAACTCCACGGATAGAAAGTTCAGCCATCATTTTCTCAGCATCCCATCCTATTGACTCGTCTAACTCAATGGCATACATCCAATAAACCATTTTGGCCCATGGCATCTCTGTTTGTGTTTTTATACCGGGTATCTGATTTAAGAGTTCGCCATATCGAGCACCATTAACTCTCTTGAGCTCTACAAATTCATCGATACGCTCCAATTGAGCTATACCTAAAGCCGCCTGCATGTTAGTCATACGCAAATTATTACCTAACTCTGTGTGATAAAAGCGACGATCAGTTCTAAAACATAAATTTCGATAGCTACGAGCCCGATCTGCCATCTCCTCATCGGAGGTCATCACCATTCCTCCTTCGCCGGTAGTTAATATTTTATTAGCATAAAATGAAAACGTAGATATATGGCCAATCCCACCGCACTTCTTTCCTTTGTAAAGTGCTCCATGGACTTGAGATGCATCCTCTATAACTTGTAAATTATATTTTTTAGCTAGGGCTAAAATTGGATCAAGATCACATGGATGTCCGTACATGTGAACAGCCATAATAGCTTTTGTACGTGGGGTAATTTTAGATTCAATCTTATCAACATTGATATTCCAGGTAAGCGGTTCAATATCAACCAATATTGGCTTTCCACCAAAGCGCAAAGTTGCAATCGCGCAGGACATTATTGTAAAAGAGGGCATAATAACTTCGTCGTCTTCCTTCAGATCTATTGCAAAAAGAGCAGCTTCTAGAGCAGTCGTTCCGTTTGTAACAGCAATACCGTGATTCATTCCAATAAAATTAGAGAAGCTATCTTCGAATTTTTTAACATAAGGACCGTCTGAAGAAATCCAACCTGAATCTATGCATTCAATCAGAAGTTCTTTTTCACGACCATTAAGAAGGGGTTGGTTAACCGGTATCATTATTGATATCTCCTGATTTGATTGGCTCAAACCTAACCTTATCTTTATCCCCTGCGTAGGGACCTTGTTTAACCTCGAATAGAATGCTTGGCTCAAGAATCTCAAAACCATGCCCCCCAGCAAGCAAGATAACCCAGTCTCCCGCAATTAACTCCCTACTTCCGACACAAATATTTTCATCAGAATAAATATCAATTCGTAACTTACCTGATTTAAGGAAGAGAATTTCTTGTGTATTGTGAGTTTCTCTTTTAAAAGGAACATGTGTATGCGGCTTTATAGAATGGCCAGCAGGATGGCTCATATATGCCATTTCAAGTGATTGTTTACCGTCTGTGAGAAAGTTGACACCATCGCGATGAAAGTCATTGCGAACAATAATTGCAAATAAGATATTTTCGTGTATAAATTTCTCCATAAATATCAGCCTATTAATTGTGGTTGTTGGGATATTGGGGGGGCTTCAGTACCTGTTGAATTTTTATGGCCTGAACGTATAGCAAGGGCAAGACTGCCAATTCGTTTTGCGGCAAGGCCATCGTTGCGGTATATCCAATGCTCAACTAACTTATCACGCGCATGTTTAAGCTTACTTGCTAAAGTTTTTTGGCTAGATGTCGAAATAAGTTTAAAAATATTGCGTATCTCTTCGATTGAAATTGGGGCACAAACCGCGTGTGTATCAATATAAGCTTTACTCCAAACCCAACCAGGAAAAACAGGGCAGACGACAAGTTTGTTTAAAATTATAGCGTCCACGGTTGCAGTTGAACCAAAAGAAATAAAACAATCACATATCATTATGAGTGGCCGGATATCCTCAGTTCTAGGTACAAAAATGATGTTTGGATTATTTGATGCGAATGACTTAGTTTCATTTTCATCCTCTTCGGGATGAGGCTTAACAACAAGATAGACATTATCAAAATCATCTAGGGAGTCAAAAACTGCCCTTTTCATTGCCTGTAGAAGTTCAGGATCGTTATAAAGCTTATCGTAATTCGCTAAGGTAAAAGTAGATGCAAGTAATATGACTGGTGAACCCTCAGGGATGCCAAGTTTCTTTTTTATAGCTTCGACTTCAGATACAGGAAAATTGAATAAGCTATCATTTCGCGGTGAACCAGTCATGACAATTTGTTTAGGAGGGATACCATGTGAGATGAGTGTTTTCTTAGAATCTGCACCCCAGACAGCTACAAGATCTGCAGGGAAAAAACGCCACTCAATACCAGCAGAGTTAATCAATCCGAATTGAAGTGCTAAGCAAGGAATACCGAGACCCTTACACTGCAGCATATATATTCTAGTTCGTGGATCAGCAGTATCTGCTGCAATCAGCAATGAAGGACGTTGTTTTTCAAGGATATGTTTAGAAAGTACTCCGTGCCTAATTAGTGATGAAAGCTCGCCTATAAATAATCGATTTATAGCTCTCTGAATTCTTTTTCTCAAATATGGCTCACTAACGATTTGCTCCAAAGCTTTTGACTTGATGAAAGATTTCTTAATGGATGTTAATTTCTTATCTAGGTTGCGCACACTCAAGCTCAATTCATCACACCAAAAACTCCATGTCGTTCTACGTATCTCATTAGAATTTAAAGTACCTGAATGGGCTGGCCATTCACGGTCTCTCAGCGATATGACTTGCTCATCCTGATTGTTGGTTAAATAACGAACAACAGGCTGGACTACATCACGACTTTGTTGATTCATGAAATCAAGGCAAAGAATTGCCTCTCTGGCAGGTTTGCCAGAATATTCATGGCGATGTTTATAGAGACGCTTAAGGTCACGAATAAAGTATTTTGCCTTGACAAGATTAGGCTTAACAAACTGGATAATTAATTTTTTGTAATCACTCTCAGCCAAGGCATATGGTAAATAAACTCTTGCTAGTTCTGGTGCAAAAACCTCCCAATAAGGAATACCATCAATTGTAAACGATTCGGAAAGTGATTTTCCATCAGGAAGCAAGGTGTCGCCAATCGATTTAACAATTTCTGCAGAGCTATGAAGATCTTTAACAATATTAGACATCTATAAATTCTTTAAGGCAGTTAGTGCATCAAATATTGGGTAATGATGGTTGCCAATAAATAATCCATTCTTATCAAGATATTCGGCATTTTTTAAATCATCATGAACTTCATAATCAAAGAATTTGATAACTTCATTTTTAAGAAAATTACCTGTAACAATTGGCCTAAGTTCAAATCCTAAATTGTTTAGCTTACTAGCTAACTCTTCTCTTGTTAAAGAACTACCTGGTTTAATAATAATACTAAAACCAAACCAACTACTTTTTTCAATTTCTTTTTGTATCAATAAATCAGGATGATTAGATAAAATTTCTGTAAATAATTTAGCATTTTTACGGCGTTCAGAAATTATTGTAGGTAGTTTTTTAACTTGCTCAATACCTAAAGCTCCTTCGAGCTCCAAAGGTCGGACATTATAACCAGGCAGCACAAACCGAAAAGATTCTTCGAGCAAGTCATCGCCTATGTAATCGCAAATTAAATTTTTAGCGGGTAAGCCACGAGTCCATCCATGGGACCTAAGAGAAATTAATATTTGATGTAACTCTTCATCATCTGTAACTATTATTCCACCCTCCATCGTTGAAATATGATGGCTATAAAACGAACTAAATGTTCCCATCACCCCAAAAGTTCCAGTCTTCTTATTATTAAATGTTGCGCCCATTGATTCGCAATTATCTTCTAATAAAATAATATTCTTTTCTTTTATTATTTTATTAATAAAATCAAAATCATTTGGATTTCCAAGCAAGTTAACTGCTAAAACTACTCTTGTTTTATTTGTAATTGCTGACTCTAACTGAGCT
>Ga0075444_10001429_pt1 | contig 14716 bp, 13 predicted proteins | sample CoawatmetaG01DNA_FD_76836 | JGI IMG/M metagenome (GOLD analysis project Ga0075444, IMG submission 76836) | Marine microbial communities from the West Antarctic Peninsula - Coastal water metaG017-DNA | ecosystem: Environmental > Aquatic > Marine > Coastal | place: Atlantic Ocean: West Antarctic... | reverse complement strand
AGAATAAACACTTTAAATCCCTCTTATAGATTAGACCATAAACATCTGATTATGATTTCATTTTTTATGTGTTATTTAGTGAGTTTATTTGTAAGAGGTACCGGCTATTTCACTGTATCTTCATTCTTTTTATTTATTGCATGTTTATATATATTTTCATTAAATCGAAAATTTAATTTGAAATTAAGTAATTAAATGCATATTTTACGGATTAATATCATTGTTTGAGACCCTAATCAATTTTTTTAATACATGCATAATGTTTTGTGGTGTAAATAGTTCGTTTTATCAAGCTCTATTTATCGTAATAATTATAGGAACTACTCTCTCATTAAAGTATTTGAATGTATTAATGGTTTCAATTTCATGTATGGTTCTCTTGCCAGCATTTTTATCAGCCTCTGGATTATCTTCAGGTATTGCATTAGTAATTACTGCATTAATTATCTTAGTATATTCATTTATTCATAGAGGTATAAAATTTAGTGATTTTTTATTACCAAAGAAAATTTTAATTATTATTATATTTTTACTTTCAATAATTTTATTACATGGCTTCGTTGCATATTTCTCTAACATCTCAACCTTTAACTTGACTAGGTTTTTTAGTTCACTACTTGGATTATTAATTATTATTTTAGGCGCCTACAGGTTTACAATTATAATGTTAAAGGCAAGTAGTGAATCAACTGAAAAAATAATGAGTTTAATAGTTATTTTAATAATAATTACAACTTCGCTTGTATATATTAGGTATGCTATTTTCTCACCATTTTTCTTGCATAATTTTACGGTACTTTCAGTTTTTTCTGAGCCTTCACTTTATGTAATTACCATCTTACCTTTTTTTCTAATTAAATTAGTAACGAGTAGTCCCAAGAATCAACTAATCATTATTTTTATATTATTGTCCACATCTTTAATAATTAGAAGTACAACTCTTTTAATTGCCTCAGGAATAATGGTAATAGTATTTAAGTTGGATTCGATTACAAGAAAGAATATATTCTATTATTTGACAATTCTTTTGTTATCTATATTAGTTTATATCAATTTTATTCATAATAATTTGACCCCCTTAAACCCAATTCAATACTTCATTGAACGCATAACATTCCCTTTTCAAGAAGTTAACTCAGCTACTAGTACTTCTGTCCTTTATTTTCAAAAAGATTGGCATGATGCTTTTAATAACCTAATAGATACTTATGGAATCGGTCTTGGCTTTCAACAAACTGGTATTTATGGGTATACAAGCCATATTGGTGAAATTATCCATCAGCATATTGGTAGTTACCCAAATAAGTTTATTACTGTTTCAATAGCCCCCAAAATAATCTCTGAATTTGGTTTATTAGGTATAGTTCTCTTGTTAATTTATTTAAAATATTTTATTAAAAGTGCTATTTATCTTAAAGCAAGTTTTCATAGCACCAATAGAAAAATAATGTTTTCAGAAATTTTTTACCACTCTTTTATTTTTACACTTTTTATACCTTTATTTGTTCGAGGCACCACATATTTCTCATCATGGTTATTTTTCTTACTTTCATCTATTATATATTTTATGATTTATAAAAAAAATAGTTTTACAGGAACAGATTAGATTGAATAAAAGAATTGCTATTACTGGAGGAGCTGGTTTTTTAGGTTTAAATTTAGTTAAATTATTAATTAAAAATAATACTTATCAGATAGTCCTTTTAGCTAGGAGTAAGAAAAAATACCAAAATTTTTTTGAGGGTTATGACGGTATTATTTTTCATGAAGGCGATCTTCTTGATTCAAAAAGTTTGAATGGTTTTTTAACAAGCGACACCATACTAATCAATCTTGCGTACATTAATAATAAAATATCAAGTAATTCCATTGCTACTAGTAACCTTATTAATGCTGCAAATGAAGCAAATGTATCGCAATTAGTTCATTGTAGTTCGGCAGTTGTTGTTGGTTTTTCTTCAAATAAATTTATTACTGAAAATACACCCTTAAAGCCTGCGGGTATCTATCAGTTAAATAAAGTTTTATTAGAAAAATTATTCAATAAAAATTTATCATCTACTATTCCTTTAATAATTATTCGGCCTACTGAAATTTTGGGCGTAGAAAATAAAACAATTGTTCATAAAATGATTAATAGGCACTTTAAGCCCTCAATATTTTATAAAATTAATAACTTTTTACTTTTAAATAGGAGATTTAATTTAGTCAGCGTACATAACGTTACCTCGGCTATCAACTTTTTACTTAATAAAAGTTTTACAACAAATCGTAATACATTTATTATTTCTGATGATGGTGATAAGGACAATAATTATAAAAGTATTCTTAATATTATTGAAGATTTTCATGTTGAAAAGTCTTTTAGTAAGAATTATATTTCTTTACCAATTTTTTTACTTGAGATAATCTTTAAATTTTTTATCCATCATTCACCACCCAACAGAATTTATTCACAAGAAAAGATTATGAAATTAGGCTTCCATTCAAAATTATCAATATCTGAAGCTACTATTCAAATTCTAACTTCACTTAAAAAATTATAATACTATGAAGATACTTAATGTAATTATGTGCATTGATCCCCATAATGGCGGAGGCTCTGTTGAACGAATTTGTCAATTGAGTAAGTATTTAAGTCTTAAAGGACATTCATGCACACTACTTACTACAAAAAAAGGATTTGACATTAATCGTGCAAATAATTTATCAGGTACAAACGTTGTTGCATTACCATATTTATCTGAAAGATTTATGTTCCCTTTTAAATTAGTTACCTGGCTATATAAAAATGCAAATAAATATGATGTTATTCATCTTTCAATGAATTGGTCAATAATTACTGCTATTACTTTTATTTACCTTAAATTATCCAACAAACCATATTATTTTTCAGCTATGGGTTGGTTGAGAATCGAAGGAAGAGCAAGGTTTATTAAGCATATCTATAGAATACTCATTACCAGACCCTTAATTCGTTCTGCAAAAAAATGTATAGCTGTTAGTAATAGAGAGATTAATGATTATATTATTAACGGAGCTATTTTAAAAAATATTAAATTTATTCCTAATGGAATTGAGTCAAATGCTTTTATAGACAATGATAATGGAGCATTATTTAGAAAGAAAAATAATATTGATGATAGGCCGCTTATTTTATTTATTGGTAGAATTGATTTTATTAAAGGGCCGGATTTACTAATTAGAGCTTTTTCAAAAGTTTGTAAAGATTTTCCAAATCACCAGCTAATTATTGCTGGTAATGAAATTGGCTTTTTAAGTTCGCTTATAAATGAGTCTAAATTATTAAATTTAGATAAAAAAATAACATTTTTAGGGGCAATAATTGGCATTGAAAAATTATCTGCATATAAATCAGCTGATTTATTTGTCATTCCATCCAGATTTGATAGCATGACTATTGTAGCCCTTGAAGCAGCTGCCTCAGGAGTCCCGATTTTGATAACTAAAGAGTGTGATTTTAGTGAATTATCAAATTCCTCTTCAGGCATTGAGGTAGCTGCTAATGAACATGAAATTGAGCAGGGTATTAGACTCGCACTTTCTGATAACGATGGCTTAAAAAAGTTAGCCAAGAATGCTCGAAAGTTGATTGAAGAAAAGTATGATTGGAATATTATTGTAAATAAATTTATCGATATATTTTCCATATGAAAACAGCCCTAATAACTGGTATAAGCGGGCAAGATGGACAGTATCTTGCAGAAACTCTTTTAGAAAAAAACTATAACGTTGTTGGTACATCTAGAAATATTCAAAAAGCAGCCAAGGATATTCCAGATTATATTTTAAAAAAAATAACTTTAATTAAGTGGGATTTATTAACCTCAAATAAATTAGACGATATTATTAATGAGTACCTTCCAGAGGAAATTTATAATTTCGCAGGTTATAGTTCTGGATTAGGTGTTCTCGATAATCCTGAAGAAATGATGTTAGTTAATGGTTATGCAGTTGAAGGTATACTTGAGTCAATACGAAAAAGTAGTAGTGTAATTAAATTTTGTCAGGCATCAAGTTCACTAATGTTTGGAAATGTAACTGTTTCTCCCCAATCAGAAACTACAGATTTTAATCCACAAAGCCCATATGCATATGCGAAGCTATATGCTCATGATTGTGTTAATCGCTACCGAGAAAAACACGGAATATTTGCATGCTCAGCTATATTATTTAATCACGAAAGTCCTCGACGTGGTTTAAACTTTGTAACTAAAAAAATAACGAGTCAAGCGGTAAGAATTAAATTAAATTTACAAAATAAGTTGGAGCTAGGTGATACTAGTGCAAGAAGAGATTGGCTTCATGCAAAAGATGCTGTTATGGCAATCCATTTAATGCTGCAATCAAGTAAGCCCTCTGATTACATTATAGCTAGTGGAATTGATAATTCTGTCGAAGATTTTTGCCGTATTACTTTTGAGTACTTGGGCTTGAACTATAAAGATTTTGTTGTTCAAACTAAGGCTAATTTAAGAAATATCGATGCAGTTAATCATGTTGGTAACATAAATAAAATTTTATCATTAGGGTGGAAACCGCAATATAATTTTAAGGATATTGTGAAAGAGATGGTTGATTCAGATTTAAAAGAACTCAAGAATAATTTAAAATAATTGTAAAGGATACTAAATTGCATAAAAAAATATCATCTTGTCGGATTTGTGGAAATACACAACTTAATAATTTCCTTAATTTAGGGAATCAAATGTTGACTGGTGTTTTCCCTAAATATGACAAGCTAGATGAAGTTTCATACGGGCCTGTTTCTTTAGTAAAATGTACGGGCATAAATACATGCGGCTTAGTTCAGATGGAATATTCTTACTCGCTTTCAGAGATGTATGGAGATAATTATGGATATCGTTCTGGACTTAATAAAAGTATGGTTGATCATCTACACTCAAAAGTTAGTAGAATTATTGAAGAAGTAAATTTTTCTGAGAACGATCTTATTGTTGATATTGGTAGTAATGATGCGACTACTTTAAAAGCCTATCCACAAAATGGACTTAATCTTGTTGGCATTGACCCTACAGGGGTTAAGTTTAGCTCTTACTATTCTGATAATATCAAATTAATACCTGATTTTTTCAGTTCTAAGTTGATTAAAGCAGAGTTTGGTAATAAAAAAGCTAAAGTTGTAACTTCATTTTCAATGTTTTACGATTTAGAGGAGCCGTTGAAATTTATGAAGGAGGTTTATGAAATTTTAGATAATAATGGAATCTGGGTTTTTGAGCAAAGTTATATGCCAAAAATGTTAGAAATGAATTCATTTGATACAGTCTGTCATGAACACCTAGAGTTCTACTCACTCCATCAAATAAAATATATGACAGATATAGTTGGCTTTCATATAACTGACGTAGAATTTAATGATATTAATGGGGGCAGTTTTTCAGTTACGGCTAAAAAGAAAATAAGTGATGAGTGTGATGAAGTAAAGATTAATGAAATTCTTCATCAAGAGATTGAATTAGGTTTATCTTTAATGAGACCTTATGAGGAATTTGCAAGTAGAATTGATATTGCAACAAAAGAACTCATAAATTTCGTAAAAACAGAAAAAGCAAAGGGTAAAATGATTGCAGCACTAGGTGCATCTACAAAGGGAAATGTTCTACTTCAATATTGTAATTTTACTGAAGATGACATTAGTTTTGTGGGTGAAGTTAATGAAGAAAAGTTTGGTTGTTATACTCCCGGAACATTTATTCCAATAATTTCTGAAAAAGAATTACTGAGTATGAATCCTGATTACTTAATCGTGTTGCCTTGGCATTTTAAGAAATTTTTTATCAATAATGATAAGTTTTCTTCAACAAAGCTAGTTTTTCCTTTACCAAAAATAGAAATACATGGGTAAGATATCTATAAGCATATGATAACTATTTCATTAGTGTCACACGGTCAAGGAGATATGATTATTTCTCTCATCAAGTCTTTATTAAAAAATAATGAAGTAGAAAAAATTATTGTTACATTAAATATACCTGAAACCATAACTCTTCCTAAGTCTAGTAAAATATTAGTTATTAAAAATTCTAAGCCAATTGGTTTTGGACATAATCATAATAATGCTTTTAAGCTTTCAAAAAGTCGTTTTTTTTGTGTACTCAACCCTGATATATCTTTTTTGAAAAACCCTTTTCCTGCTCTTATTAGCGAGTTAAGAATTCATAAGGCCTCACTTATTGCACCACTGATAATCAACCCCATAGGCTTACCTGAAGATAGTGTAAGGCATTTCCCAACAGTATCTCTTCTATTAAGAAAACTATTTTTTTCGACTAAAGGTAATATTGTTTTAGAAAGCCCAAATAAATCATGTTCGCCAGACTGGGTTGCTGGAATGTTTATGTTATTTACAAGTGAGGGTTACCATAAGGTTCAAGGATTTGATGAGGGTTTTTTCTTATACTGTGAAGATATTGATTTGTGTGCTCGATTATGGACTGAAAATCTTAAAATAATTGCAACCAATAAAGCCACTGTAATTCATGATGCGCGAAGAGCTAGCAGAACTAATATTGTTTATTTTGCTTGGCATCTTCTTAGTATGATTCGTTACTTTATTAAGCATTGGGGTCGGCTACCAAAACATGAATAACTCGCAGAAAAATTGTTTTATGCTTATTAGGAATTATTGCTCCTAGTATTATTGGTGTCTTATACAAAAAAATTATGGTCAAATTTTACTATTTAAAATTTTTACATCGGTTTGTAATTTAATTATATTTTTTTTATTTCTTTTTTATGAATATAAATTTTAGTAGGTTTATTAATCAATTCAAATAAAAGTACTGCACGCTTCTCCTTATCCTCACATTGAAAAATCGCTTCAATATTCTTAAAAGCCCCAGTTTTAATTTTTACTTTGTCTCCCCTTTGATAGTAGCTTTCTAGATTACTCTTCTCCAGATTTTCTCTGGCTCTTATGTTAACAATTACATCACCGTTAACTTCAAGAGGTTTTTCATGAATTTTTAGCATTTGGTGAACTCCAAAAGTTGAGCGTATTAGTCCTATATCAGATATGTTTGAATTTTTAGAGTATTCCACAAAAAGGTATCTTGGGAAAAGAGGGGATAATATATTTTTAATCGTTCTTCCTCGAATCATCTCTTTTTTATGCATCGGTAAATAAGTTGTGAAACCTTGGTTTTTCAGATTTAAATCTGCTCTTGCTTCTTGAGAGGGTTTGGTATGTATAACTAGCCAAGTCATTTGTTTTATTTGCTGCACTTATGAATTATGATTATAATTATTTCAATAATTCTATTATTATAACCTTATTTAATATTAGTTGGTTTTTAAGGAGTCTTTATGCAAGTTGTAATATTAGCCGGTGGGCTTGGTACAAGGTTAAGTGAAGAAACAATACTAAGACCTAAGCCAATGATTGAAATTGGCGGAAAGCCAATTCTTTGGCATATTTTAAAGCACTATTCTTATTATGGCTTTAATGATTTTATTATTTGTTGCGGGTATAAGGGGTACATGATTAAAGAGTTTTTTAGTAATTATTTCCTTCATATTTCAGATGTTAAAATTGATGTTGAAAACAATAAAATACAAATTTTGCATAAAGAAGATGTTAAGTGGAAGATTACTTTGGTTGATACTGGAGAAAATACACAAACTGGAGGCAGATTAGCTAGAGTAAAGGATTATATTAAAGGAGATTTTTGTATGACCTATGGTGATGGGCTATCTAATATTAATATCCAAAACCTTGTGTCTTTTCATCAAGCGCATAAAAAATTAGCAACCATCTCTGCTGTTAAGCCGCCAGGAAGATTCGGAGCTCTTAATATTGATAATAACAATCAAGTTAAAAAATTTAATGAAAAACCAAGCGGTGATGGTGGTTATATAAATGGTGGCTTCTTTGTATTAGATAAAACAGTTCTTGATTATATACCAGATGATTCAGTTCCTTGGGAATCAACCCCAATGCAAAAACTTACTAGAGATAATCAATTAGTTGCCTATCCTCATGATGATTTCTGGAATCCAATGGATACCTTAAGGGACAAACAATATTTAGAAGATTTATGGATAAAGAACCAAGCTCCATGGAGAGTTTGGAGTGAGTAATGAATTCTGGCGCAATAAAAAAGTTTTTATTACTGGGCATACAGGTTTTAAGGGAGGTTGGTTGTCATTGTGGTTAAATGATCTTGGCGCCAATGTAACAGGTTTTTCCTTGCTCCCCTCAACTTCTCCTTCATTTTTTGACGTTTGTTCCGTTGACAGCTCAGTTAAATCTATTATTGGTGATGTGAGAGATTACGTTAGACTTAAAAAAAGCATTCAGGATGAAAGCCCAGATATTGTATTTCATATGGCTGCCCAAGCCCTTGTTTTAGATTCATATATAGACCCAGTTGCAACCTATGAGACCAACTTGATGGGAACAGTAAATATCTTAAATGCCTTAAGAGAAACGCCATCAGTAAAAGCATTTATTAATATCACAAGTGACAAATGTTATGAAAATATTGAAAAATATTCAGGGTATACTGAGGAAGATCGAATGGGTGGATTTGACCCTTACAGTTCAAGTAAGGGTTGTGCAGAACTAATTACAGCTGCTTATAGAGCGTCATTCTTTAACTCAAGTTTATATTTAGATCATGGCGTAGGAATTGCAACTGCAAGGTCTGGCAATGTAATTGGCGGCGGTGATTGGTCAAGCAACAGATTAATACCAGATATTTTTGAAGCAATTCTATTAAAAAAAGCAATCACAATTCGTAATCCAAGCTCCACAAGACCATGGCAACATGTATTGGAGCCACTAAGTGGCTACTTAAATCTTGCTGAAAAATTATTTCTAGAAGGAGTTGATTTCTCAGAATCATGGAATTTTGGTCCAAGCACCAATGATGTTCAAACTGTTCAAGATGTTGCAACAAAATTTATTTCTCAATGGGGGAGTAATACTCAGATTAATTTAGAAAATAACTCAAGCCAACCTCATGAAGCTACTTTACTTACTCTAGATTGTTCAAAAGCAGCAGATAGGCTTCATTGGACTCCAAAAATGAATACCAAGGATGCAATTAGAATAACGTGTGATTGGTATAAGATGTTTAATGAGGGAAAAAGTGATATGAAGCTGTTTAGTCTAGATCAAATTAAAAGTTATCAATCAGTTTTTATTAAACGTTAAAATTTTAATCTTACGAGCTGCAAAAAAAATTTTTTCGGTAATTAAAATAAAAATATGAATTACATAAAAAACATATTGTTTAAAGAAATTATTGTCTAACCTTTTGATGATATATCTCCTAAATTCAGACCTTCCACCCATCATGGTTTTTGATCCAAAAAGTTTTGTGGTGCTACTATTTTCATGAACCATAAACCTTACCGAGGGAACTTTATCGAAAATAAATTTTTTATTGTCTAAATAAAATTCCATGTTGAAGATTAAGTCACCTACATATGGAATCTCACTATATTTATAGTTTTGGTATTGGGAAGATTTAATAATAATTGATGAGGGGCATCCAATATAATTTCTATAAAAAAGAGAGAGCCAAAATTCGTAAGAATAAAACCCATAAGAGCGATAGCCAATGACAATATTTTTTTGATTTATGTAATTTATTGCAGCTGAAAAACCAGCTACTTGATCATCAGTTTTAGATAGTGCGTTGATAGCACTTTCTAAGTGGTTTGGTTCTAAAATATCATCTGAACATAAAAGTTTAAAATACTTACATAAACTTATGTTGGTTAGGCATCGATTCCAATTTTTAGCTTGACTTATAAACTTATCATTTAAGTGAATTTTTATTTTTCCTTTAGCAATGTATTTAGTGAATTGCATTGATATTAATTTAATGGAGTCATCTGACGAATTATTGTCGTAAATATTTATAATCCAATTTTCATAGGTCTGACTTACAACAGAATCAATTGTTGATAGAATAGTTAAGCTCCCGTTATAGTTTGGGATTGAAATATTAATTTGTTCCTTCATTTCATCGCAACTAACTGATAAATACTAAGAACAAATTTCCCTTTTGTAACATTTTTTTTATCAATTTTTAATAGCTTTAAACCAGCTTGATGAATAAGGTTTTCTAAACTTTCCCTAGAAAAAAAATTTACATGCTCATGCCAATGTTTCTTAACATTTAAAATATTTTTATCTAAATGACCATCATTAATTATTGATTCATGAGGGACCTCAATATATATGCAACTATTTTTTTTAAGATTAAGAGCTAGTTTCTTTAGCTCTTTAAGGGGGTAGGGGATGTGCTCAAAGACATGAAGACATGTAATTAAGTCAAATTTTTTATAATTTATATTTTTCAAATATTTAATCTCTTTATTATCTTTTTTATTTCCACTTATGTCATAAATAAATTTTTCTATTTTTGGCGAGTTTAAGAAAGGAGTATTAATTCCAGTTTCTCCACCCCAGTCTAATAAATTACTAAAATTATTTTCTGTATTATCGATTATAAATTTTTCAATAGAAGGCATGTAGTGAATTTTTTTTGAGAGCATATTATTTCTGTCACTGTATCCTGGCTCATATTTTTCACGCAGTATAGTATAGTTTTTATCTCTATAATTCTTATAAAGTCTTTTCATCTCATTAGCATCAAAACGAATATCTAAAAATAATAACGTACAATTCTCACAAAATACACTGTTGCATGCTGAGTAAGATGTTCCTAATTTTAATGTTTTAAAGTTATATTTCTTCTTAATTGTTAGCGGCTCCCATCCAAAAACTTTTTTTGCAATAAATGGCATTAGTAAAGCTGAATCTTTTGTAATATTTTTAGATCTGCATACTGGGCAATTTGATGAAATTTTCATGTGATTAAATTTTTTTGACAATTGTTTATAGTATTATAACCGTTCTAAATTAAAAAATTACGTGGTGTTACTAAAGCTACTTATTTAATTTGGTAGCCATTAAATATTTAACAATTTATTATCTAGGGGTTTGCTTTGAGTGAAGAATTAGAGTCTTTTGAAAATATATCCTATGCTAAAACAGTTTATGGGCAAGAAGAAATTGATGCTGTAGTTAAGTGCCTTAATGAGTCAACCCAAATGGGAAATTATTCTAGGAAGTTTGAAAAGAAAATTGCAGGCTTATTTGACAAGAAAGAAAGTATTTATGTTAACTCAGGCTCATCTGCTTTATATATAGGGATTGAGGCTTTTAATTTTAATAAGGGAGCAGAAGTAATAACCCCTGCATTAACTTTTGGGACAACAGTTGGCTGCCTATTAAAAAATAGTTTAGTACCTGTATTTGTTGATGTTGAGCCTCTAACTTACTGCATCGATGTTTCTTCTATTGAAAAAGTAATAACAGATAAAACTGTTGCAATTTTAGCCCCAAATTTAATGGGCAACCTTTGTGATTGGCCTAAGATTAGAGAAATAGCTGATAAGCACAATCTTCTTGTAATTGAAGACTCAGCCGATACTTTAGGAGCAACAATAAATGGTAAAAATTCCGGTCACTATTCAGATATGTCTATTACTAGTTTTTATGGATCTCACATTATAAATTGCGCTGGAAATGGTGGTGCACTTGCTCTTAATGATCAAAAAATTATTGAAAAAGCTAAGCTTTTAAGGTCATGGGGAAGAAGTTCTTCCTTGTATGACGAGAAGAGTGAGTCTATTGAAAATAGATTTAATGTTGATCTCGATGGAATTGAGTATGATGCAAAGTTTGTTTTTGAGACCTCAGGATATAATTTAGAAGGAAGTGAGATTGGAGCTGCTTTTGGTTTGGCCCAACTTGAGAAATTAAAAGATAATATAATTACAAGACAAAAAAACTTTAAATTACAATCGAATTTCTTTAAAAAACATAATAAATTTTTTTATAACCCACAAGAAACAAAAAATGTTAATACTGCTTGGCTTGCTTTTCCAGTTTTAATTAAAGAAGATGCGCCTTTTACCAGAAAAGAGCTTCAAATCTATTTGGAAAAGAGAAACATTCAAACCAGAGTTGTTTTTACTGGTAATATCTTAAGGCAACCTATGATGAAAAATCAAATTTATAAAGTGTTAGATGAAGGTTACCCTAATTCCGATTCAGTTATGAGGAGAGGAATGTTGTTGCCGGTTCATCATGGATTAACTGCTCAGATGATTCAAAGACTTCACAGCACCATAGATCAATTTATTCGTGAGATTTAAATAATGTCAAAAACCCTTAATAATTTAATTGTTTTAGAAATTGCTAATAACCATATGGGTGATATTAATCACGGAATAGAATTAATTAATACTTATTCTAAAATTTGCAATAAATTTAAAAATTTTAATTTCGCTTTTAAATTGCAATACAGAGACCTAGATACCTTTATTCATAAGTCAGTAAAAAATAATTTTGATAATCACTATGTTAAAAGATTTTCAGAAACGAAGTTAACTGAAAATGAATTTAATAAGCTTATAGGCGCAATAAAATCAAATGGCTACTTATCGATGGTCACTCCATTCGATAATAAGTCTATTAGTTTAATAATAAAGCAAGATATTGATATTCTAAAGGTAGCCAGTTGCTCTTTCACTGATTGGCCGTTGTTGGAAGAGATGGTTCAGCTAGATAAACCAATTATTGCATCAACAGCTGGAGCTTCTATGAATGATATTGATAGTGTAATTTCTTTCTTTAAAAATAGAGAAAAAGATTTTGCAATTATGCACTGTGTTGCTCAGTACCCCACACCAAAGCATAAATTAAATTTATCACAAATTGATTATCTTTCTAATCGCTATCCAGGCACTACAATTGGTTATTCAACCCATGAAGATCCAAGTAACTTTAGTTTTGTTTTAATGGCTGCTGCAAAAGGAGCTAAGATCTTTGAGAAACACATTGGTTTACCTACTGAGACATATCCAATTAATAAGTATTCAGTAACCCCAGAGCAATTTGAAAGGTGGATAGAGGCGCTTACGTTGGCCATAACTGTTTGCGGCCATGGTTCTGGGAGAACCCCAATAGATAAAACTGAACAAGATAGCTTAGTTTCATTGAGAAGGGGTATTTTTGCGAATAGGAGAATTAAAAAAGGCGAGACTATTTCGGAAAAAGATATTTATTTTGCGTTTCCTCCATCTAGCAGTCAGTTCACAGCAAATAACTATTCAAAATATTCATCTTTTGTTGCTAAGTCAAATATTGGGTTGGATGAAGCTATTTCCCCTGATAATACTAGTGTTTTAGAACGAAGGGCTATCTTAGAGGGTATCACTAAGCAAGTTAATAAATTAATTACTGAAGCTAAGATCCACCTTCCATCACCTGTTGAGATGGAAATTTCGCACCACTACGGCCTTGATAATTTTTATAAATTTGGAATGGTTATATTTACTTTAATTAATAGAACTTATTGTAAGAAGTTGCTTATATCGTTACCTGGACAGGTACATCCAGCACAGTATCATAAGAAAAAAGAGGAATCGTTTCGTTTAGTTCATGGGGACTTAACGTTAACAATTGACGATAAAGAATTAAATATGAAATTAGGAGAAATTATAACAATTGAAAAAGGAGTGGTTCATAAGTTCAGAAGTTTAAAAGGCTCAATTGTCGAAGAAATTTCCGATACACACAATACAAATGATTCATTTTATATTGATGATAAAATAACTAAAAATAAAAATAGGAAAACTATTATAAATTTTTATAAAAATTTATAATAGTTTTAACAGGCATATGAAAAAAATTAGGGTTGCAGATTATGTCGCTTCATTTATAAAGAAAATTGGTGTTGATGTAGTTTTTATGGTTCCTGGTGGCGGGGCAATGTTTTTGAATGATGCGATTCAATCAAAAAAAGACCTTAATTTTATTGCCAATCACAATGAGCAGGCATCTTCAATTTCTGCAGAAGCATATTCAAGAGTAACGGAAAATATTGGAGTTGCTGTTGTAACAACTGGGCCTGGATCTACTAATGCAATCACAGGTGTTGCTGGAGCTTGGATTGAATCTGTTCCTCTAATTATAATTTCTGGACAAGTTAAAACATCAGATTTAAAGGCTAAGTCTGGGGTTAGGCAAATGGGCCCCCAAGAAGTTGATATAGTTTCAATCGTTAAACCAATTACGAAGTATGCGGTAACAGTCAAAAATCCAAAAAAAATTAAATATGAGCTAGAAAAAGCTTTTCACCTAGCTACAGAAGGCCGAAAAGGTCCTGTTTGGCTCGATATACCTCTAGACATCCAGGCAGCTCCAATATTTGAAGAGAAGTTAATTGGCTTTAAAGCAAAGTTATTATTAAAAAATAAAAATAGTTCGTTTAATAAGTATCAAGACATAATTAAATTAATTAATAAGTCTGAAAGACCAATTATTTTAGCTGGTCACGGTATCAGATTAGCAAAAGCGGCAAAAGATTTTACAAGAATGTGCAAAGTATTAAAAATTCCAGTTGTTACAACATGGAACGCAATGGATTTATTGCCGTATTCAAGTAAATTAAATATTGGGAAGCCTGGAACTGTTGCACTCAGAGCACCTAATTTTGCAATTCAAAATTCTGACCTTTTGATTTCAATCGGAGCTAGATTAGACAATGTTGTTACCGCCTATAATCATAAAAATTTTGCAAAAAATGCAAAAAAAATAATTGTAGATATTGATTTAAATGAATTAAATAAATTTAAATCTAAGATT
>Ga0075444_10001425_pt1 | contig 14733 bp, 14 predicted proteins | sample CoawatmetaG01DNA_FD_76836 | JGI IMG/M metagenome (GOLD analysis project Ga0075444, IMG submission 76836) | Marine microbial communities from the West Antarctic Peninsula - Coastal water metaG017-DNA | ecosystem: Environmental > Aquatic > Marine > Coastal | place: Atlantic Ocean: West Antarctic... | reverse complement strand
TATTTATATTATATCAAAAAGGAGGGATCGTTGCACTTTCATGAGATTTTTAAAAAATACAAGAAAATAAAAACGCCCATTAAGGGTAGAAATTACAACCTAGTAATTGCAGACACACCGAAGAAAAAGTCTGTTGGGTTGTCTATGGTTTCAAAACTACCAAAAGGTAGTGGTATGATTTTTATATATAATTACCCAGTTAAACATGCATTTACAATGGAAAATACATCTATACCACTAACTATTATTTTTTTGGATTCGAGTTTTAAGATATTAGAAGTTTTTAAATGTGGCCCTTTCCATAAGAAAAAAATACAACCTAGCGAAAAATATTCTTATGTTATAGAAATTTAATTATTTTATCACTATTTGTTTAATAATTATATTTTATAGATAACTCGTTACTTACTATGAGATTATAAAAAAGACTTGGAGAAGATAAATGAAAAAAAATAATATTGTTTCTTTTGAACAAAGACGAGAAATCAGAAGAATGATTAGAGAATCTGTTATCGATCAAAAACAATTTGAAATTAGTCGAGAATTAGCTTTTCATGAATTTAAAGTTGAACATGACAAAAAACTAAGTGAAGGTAGTACGCTTTCTGAAGCTAATTTATTGTTATTAGAAGTTGATTTCATGAAAGCCTTAGGTTTTGGTAGTATCAGTGGTTTGAAACAACAATTCGTAACTAGTGCGCTTAAAGATCTAGGCGTTCCTACAAACACGCTGTCAGGCGTGTTTTTAGTTAACTTAATTGAGAATATTGGAATGACTCAATTACTTGCCTTGTTTGGGGCTGGCCCTGGTAAATGTGATGCTGTCGTTGAATTGCTTTCAAAAGCTGCAATAGAAACAATTACTGAATATGGTGCTGCTAAACTTATTGCGTATGTTTTCGAAAAGGGCGCTGGTAAAACAAATACTGTTGCAGCTGCTGACATTGAAAGAGCTATGAACACATTTATTGGTGCAATAGGCATTGAAGTTGCTAATGATTTAATATATCAATATTTCAAAGTAGCAATGTTAGATGATCTAGCAGACAACATATGTTCAGGTGGTATTATGAATATGATTGGTAAGCTTAAAGGTCTAGGTTCTGCCGGCTCTGCTGCCGGTACTATTGCTAATTCAAGCGGCGGATCAGCCTCAAAAGGTATCATGGATATCGGAAAGGACGCTAGCAAATCTGTAGACTTTGGTAAACTTATTAAAAATGTAATAAAGAAATAAAGGAGGTGGAAAATGTCAAATATTTTTTTAAATGAAGAAGAAATAAGAACAGTAATTAGAAAAAGAATGCTTAAGGAAGCTGTCGATGGTAAAGAAGTAGTTAAAGATGTTGCAACAGGTGCTGCTGCCGGTCTTGGAACAGTTGCAGCATTAGGTGCAGCTGCTGGTGTAAGTACGACAGTTGCTGGTGTTGTTGGTGGGGCTTCTTCAGTTGCAGTAGGTGGTGCAGTAGGTGGTGGTATGCTGGCAGGTGGAGTTGGAAGTACAGCAGCAACTATTGCCGGAGTGAACATCTGGAATCCTGTTGGTTGGACGATAATTGTGGGCGCTGCTGTAGGAACAACACTTTACTTCATACTGAGCAAAGCTGACGGTAATGAAGTAGTAGAACAAGTTTTAAGTTTTCCGGGTGGAAATCTAGTAGACGAAATTGAAAATGAGCTTAAAACACTTGAAGCGATGTTAAGAAAGAAAGATGCAGAACTTATACCAGCTAGCGGTCTTGCACACGAATATATTAGTGATTCTGATACTAACGATTATGTTGAGCGTCTTTATGCAGCAACCAAAGGTGCATTTTTCGGCACCGGTATGGGAACTGATGAAACTGCCATTCAAGAAGTTTTTAATGATATTCCTACATTGTTAGATGTAGCTAAAGTTTCTAAATTCTTCCAAGAAGATTATTCTGATTCATGGACTTTTGATTCGAATCTGTACAATGTAATGAAAAATGAGCTTAGTAACTCAGATTTTAACAAATTTGTCACCAGACCACTTAATCCTAAAAATAAGCCGGTAATAAAACTAGGTGGTAACCTATTTACTATTGACGAACTTAAGCAGTGGAATGGTGAAATTGAGAAGCTTAAAAAGCAAAAGGTTCCTGATGAAGATGTTGTTGTAATTGATCCGGGTAGCCTAAAAGGAAATAACGTTAAAAAAATTCAAAATATTATGAACCTATATTCTGGTAGAGAAAGTCTAGGAATTGTGATCACAGAAGACGGTAGTTGGGGCCCAAAAACAGATAAGCTATGGAATAGATTTTTAAATCATGTTACTATAAACCATTCTGTCTTTAAAACTGATGAAGTTTTTAGTTCTTTTAAAGAAGGCGTCCATAAATGGGATTCAGTTTCTGGCACTTCAATTTTAAAGTACCCAGGTTACACACCAAACACAGTAGGGTGTTTAGGTTTTGTTGTAGATGGTTACAATGGAAACGTAGATTACGGATCAGGTAAGAAGAAAATTTCCGGCGGCGGCGGTGGCGGCGGAGGATCAAAAATAAAAAAACAAAAAGTATCAGGTGGCGAACCAGATATTAAAGCAGCAACAAGAAGCGGCGGTGGGTTAGTACCAGAAGTTAGAGTGACTTTAGCAGGACCGGGAAAAAATACATTAGAAAGTGTTGGTTTTCCTGCAAGAACTTCTGAGCGTCTAGCTTCAACGATATCAACAAGAGTTAAAGGTACTATAACCGGTGGCGTTATCAACTTAACCGTTGTTGTTAATAGAAATGGTACTGTTAATAACGTAAGAATTGCGCCCGGCCAAAGAAGAAATCCAATTAATAAGCAATTTGAGAATTTAAAAAATGTTGTTCGCAGGTTCCTAGAGAAAGCTGGTAATGCTAATAATGAATTAATAACACCGTCAAGGGCGCGTGTTAATTTTAGACAAAAAACAAGAAAATTTGAACTGGTCTTGGACTTTCCAGCGGGAACTTATAACTGATCAAAAGGAAATTATGTTGCTTAATGAAGAAAAAATTAGATTAATAATCAGAGAAGCCCTTAGTGCAATAGGTAATGATCAGGCTTACTCAAGTAGTAGATCCACAGTTAATGACGAAATAGAAAGTCTAGATGGGTTAGAATTTGAATCTATAGCTAATGATCAAGCAGCTACAATTGCTAAATCAGAATTTGTTACTTGGAAAGAAGGTAAATTAAAAGAAAAAGAAAAAGAAGCATACCCGTTGCTTAAAAAGTACTGGGATGATTTAGGTGACTGGGATGAGTCGCGTTGGAAACCTACAGAAACAGCCTGGAGTGCTGCATTTATATCATTTGTGATGAAAGCGTCAGGTGACGATTTTTATAATTCAGCTGCACACACAACTTATGCGACTAAAGCCTTACAAAATAGAAAAAAATTAGCTAGTGATCCAAAAAGTCTGACGGGTGTGCAACACGTGCTATTCCTAAAAGGTGAAGCTGAACCTACCATTGGTGATGTGATGTTTTACGTTCGTGAAGGAAGCCTAGAAGATTGGATGGCTGGCGGCGGAGGTAAAAGACCATCACATACAGACATCTATGTAGGTGACAACAAAGGGATTGGTGGGAATATAAGTGACACTGTTTCTAAGTCTGATGCAATGAGTACGCATACTGCGATAATCAAAAAAATTAATATTTAAAGGACCCGGGTAATATGTTACTTAATGAAGCGCAAATTAGAAAATTAGTTAAAGAAAGTTTAAAAGCAGTTGATGATACTGCTGCTGATGATATCTCTTCGAGAGCTAAAGAAGTAGAGGCTGCTGGTATCGTCTTACCTGTTAGCGACAAAAAATTATCAGCTGTCGACGCTAGCTTTAGACCTGTCGTAGAAAAAATTATGGGCCTCTTAAAAGGTCAGGGTTTTGACCCTATACTAGGTTCTGCCTATCGTTCACCAAAGTCTCAGCAAGACAAGATAGACAAAGGATATTCAAAAACAAAAACAGTCTACGGTTATCATGTAGCTTTAGATGCAAAAGGCAATAAAGCGGCAAGAGCGGTTGATATTGTTAATCGTGGGGATGGCTGGAGTTCAACAAGTGCAGCTTTTGATTTTTTTGAAGCATTAGGTAAGATTGCCAACTCTGGGGAGTTTAAAGATAAAGTTGATTGGGGTGGTAACTGGGAAGCTAAGAAAAAGACTGTAGGTGGAAAAGAATATTTTATTGGTTGGGATCCCGCTCACATAGAAACTAGTACTATTTCAATGAGCCAATCAGCTGAAATAACTAAAAAAGGTATTGCTGCACTTAAAGCACAAGGTAAAGATATAGAATCTATCTCAGAGGTAGCGCTCAGAAATTTAATTAGATCAATTCTATAACAAACTCTTGTGACTAAGAATAGATTCATATATCATTTTTCTATCTTTACCACTTTTAGCAAATAACTTTATAAGTTCACCTGCCTTTGAATTTGCTTGATCTTCGTGAAAGCCGCCGGCGTCTCTAATGGGACCTTTAAGTATACCAATCTGATCTTGCATCATATGTGTCATTTCATGTGCTACTGACCTTAGTATATCAGCTAGTGCTCTATTTCTGCAATATACTTTACAGCAATTATTGCCTACCTCGTAAAGCGCTGTTGTTGCTATGCCGTGAGGTTCACGAGAATTAACCAGGTGAACTTCGAAGTCCCCCTCTATTGGTAAACTATCTGCACAAAACAGGATAAACTCTCCTGCCAATTTCATTTGTTCTGGAGTATAATGCAAATCATCATCAAGATATAATTTCATAAGTCACCTTTTATTAGTATATATCTATTGATTCTTCAACTGTTTCAACAAGAACATGCAAAGTATCAATATGTGGACCCATAGAAACATTCTCAAAATTAACAGCAGCAGCTACAAGTATTGATACTAGTTCTCCCTTCTCATTATATATTGCAGACCCACTACTTCCAAAAGTAGCAGGAATTGTGAAAACGCAATTAAATACTTCACATCCTGCAAAATTACCATTAAACATAAGACGCGTATTTGGTGATGCCATGCCGTCAGGGGCTGCTATATTAACTAATTTATCACCTATTAATGGCATACGACTTGCGAGTTTTGTTGTTTTAAAATTTTCATCTTTAAATCTTAGTGCTGATAGTAGACATAAATCTGCTTTTTTACTACCAATAATAATATTTGCTAACCTGCTAGTGTCACCTATGAATATTCTTATTTTTGTTTCACCCATCATCTTTTCTGAGATACTACTTTCACAAAAGTGATTTGCGGTTATTATAAAAATATGTGATGAAGAAGAAGATAAAACAACACCAGAAGCAGAAGACAGTGGGGTTATAGCTTGTTCTGATATACAACTTTGATTCGAAGTAGGAAAACAATTGTTGTGTGCTTCTTTAACTAAGAATGCAAAATTTTCTAATTGGGACTGGTACTTTTTTGTGTAAATTTGTTCTGTTGTATCTACTGGTTTTTTTGCACCTTGACAACTAAAAAACTGGGTTGCAAATAAAAATAGCACTCCTGTAAAAGACAACATACTCCACACCCAAACATTATAAGATTTCACCCTATTCATAAAATAAGCCCTCATATTTTAAGTATACGAAAAGTGCAACAAAGTTTTCTATATGTTATAATAAATTATACTCAAGGAGAAACAATGACTATTCGTTTAGGTTATGCATGCATTAATATGCACTTACAAAAAAACTTTAAAGTAACAACAAATCGAGGTATGATCAAAAGAACTTTTAAGGCAAAAGGTATACCATACGCTTCAGAGTTGGCAGAATTCAATACAAGAAACATTCTACCTATACTCCAATGGAATAATCAAAACAATATTAAAGTGTTTAGAATTTCATCCTGCTTGCTGCCGTGGGGTTCTGAATATGAAATAGAAGAGTTGCCTGATGCGGGTAAAATTAAAAGAAACTTGGCAAAAGCTGGTCAATATGCTATTGATAATGGTATACGGTTATCATTTCACCCGGGACCTTTTAATATTCTTACATCACCTAAAGAACATGTTGTTAGAAATTCTGTCAAAGATCTAAGAATGCATGGTCGATTAATGGATCTTCTATTGCAACCTAGGAGCAGATGGGCTAAAATAAATATACATATTGGTGCATCATACGGTGACAAAGTTTCTGCTATTGATCGGTGGTGTAAGAATTATGAATTATTACCTGATGCTGTTAAGACACGTATTACACTGGAGAACGATGATAAAGCTAGTATGTATAGTGCAAAAGATTTATATGAAGTATACGAAAGATTAGGAGTTCCCACAGTTTTCGATTATCACCATCATAAATTTTGCACCGGTGACTTAAGCGAAGAAGAAGCTTTAAAAGTAGCAGCATCCACGTGGGGTGATGTAACGCCGGCATGTCACTTTTCAGAATCAAAAGCAATAAATGAAAATTTAAAAGTTAAACCGCAAGCACATAGTGATTATATTTTTAATCGTGTCGACGATCATGGGCTTAATTTAGATATAGTATTTGAGGCAAAAGCCAAAGAGCAAGCCATACTTAAGTACCGTGAATTATATGGAGAAGAAAATTGTCTATTAGCAGTAAAATAAAACAACATTTACCTCATGATAAGTTAAGTATGAAGTTGTGGGAAGAAGATAAGTTAAAACCTGATATTAGAGAGCAGCTGCTTGAAATATCTGATGCTTTTATAGAATACTTAGGTATTTCTATAGATGTAATAGACGTGACGTTTACAGGGTCATACGCGAACTTTAACTATACACCTTATTCTGACATCGACCTACATATTATTATCGATCCAAAGTCTGTTAACAAAGACGTTGACTTGGTTGAAGAATTCCTTAAAGCTAAGAGACAATTCTGGAATGACAGGCATGACATACGCGTTTTGAATATTGAAGTGGAATTATATGCACAAGATGTCAACGAAGAACACGCTTCAAGTGGTGTATATTCAGTTAAAAATGATGAATGGATTAACAAGCCTGATAAGTTTCGTGGAGAATTTGATAAAAGAAACGTAATTCGTAAAGTAAAGTACTTTAAAAAACAAATTAGTATGGAAATTGAAGAAGCTAAAATAAATAGAGTCACGGATGGCCTGGAAAAACTTTTAAAGAAAATTCGCAATATGCGAAAGAGCGGCCTCGAAAAAGGCGGTGAAATGTCGGATGAGAATATCATATATAAAATACTGCGTAGTGAGGGCAATATACAAAAACTTTATGACATGAAAGATAATATTTTTGATGTGGGCTTAAGTCTTTAATCACCCATTAATTATATTTCTTTTGCTCTTGCTCTATGATAATCAGCTTGCATTCTTCTTTTATCTTGTTGTACTCTTCTATTGAGTCCATGTCCTGCGTAAGGTCCGTCAGAAGGCACGCCTAATTGAGATGCTTGTTGTGATGGTGTCGTGCTGTATGTTTTATATATATTGAAGTCACCTCGCTGTGTATCAATTTTGTCGACTGCTTGTTGGAGAAAGAAGTCTTCATGATTTTTATTATCAACATCTATGCCTTTCCCAATATCACGTCGAGTAAGTTTAATTCTATTTAATGCCATGTCTCTTAACTTCATTAATATAGCTTCATCTTCGTTGCTTTCAACAGAAGCAAATATTCTTTTGGCTAAATCATAATTACTAAATATATGAGGTAGACCAAGAGCCTTTTGAGTCTCTGCTAGCATAATTGTTTCACTGATTAATTGCTTTAATTGTTTTCTTGTTATTTTCATAATTGATTACCTTCCTATTTTTTATTCTTTTTAGCTTTAGTAGCTTTTTTAACTACAGCCCACTTCTTTCTTGGTTGTGCTGAGTTAACTCTTGCATAAGCCCACTGGTGTTGACTCATACCTTTTCTAGAACCGCTGCTGCCCCAAGCAGCTAGTCCTTTCTTGAATTCTGCATAAACAGAACTTGGAGTTAGTCCTCGCTTATTTGCTTTCTTTTTTAAGGTTGCTTTTGTTTTTGCACTTAGTCCTTTACCTTCTTCCATTTCAGCAGCATCTTCATCAGTTATAGAATTTAACATTTCTTCCTTAAGTGCCTCAGCAATTAGTTGTCGTAATTGAGGTATTGTTAATGATTCTTTCATACTATCACTTCTTTTTTTTGTTTTATATCCTTTCTTATTACGCTCAGCATCTTCGCTATCTGCTCTCATTTTATATATTCTTGGATCGTTAGGATTTTTTTTATAAAGTTCAGAAGCTTTTGCCATAGTTTTTCCTCTTTTGCCTCTAGCTTTATATTTTTTCTTTTGGTATTTGTTAGGCTTAGGATCTGAAGCTTCGTCTACATCTTTATTTTTTCTAAGAGCATCGAAATCAGCACTTGTTATTACATCAGGAGGCGGCGCAACCTGAGCAATTTTCTTTTGTTTTTTAGATAATTTTTTCTTCTTTTCAATTAATTTATGTAAATCTTCTAAAATTATCTTTAATATTCTATTGTCTTTCATAACTAAATACCCTATATTTAAATAATTAATGTTAATTAACCTTTCCTTATTGACATTATTTAATATAATTATAACAGATAAAGCTAAATTGAGGAATTATATGTCAGTATTTAAAAATCATAAAACTGTGGCAGATCGATCTGCTACAGATAGAAGAAGACACAAAGAGAAAATCGACAAAGCTATCAAAGAAGGAATTCATGATATCGTTGCTGAAGAAAGTATTATTGGGCAAGATGGAAAAAAGAAAATTAAAATACCTGTTAGAGGCATTAAAGAATACCAATTTATATATGGTGTTGGAAGTGGAACAAAAGGCGTAGGTTCAGCACAAGGACAAGATGTACAGAAAGGTCAAGTTGTTAGAAAAGCTAAGCAGAAAGGAAAAGGTAAAGGTGAACCAGATAAGCCGGGAAACAATGCTGGAGAAGACTACTACGACGTTGAGGTTTCATTAGATGAATTAGCTAAGTACTTATTTGATGATTTAAACCTACCTGAACTTGCAAAGAAACAGAATAACACTGTGACGTCTGAGCGGATAAAAAGAAAAGGTTATAGATCAAAAGGTATCAATGCTAGACTGTCAAAAAAAGAAACTTTAAAAAATAAAATTAGAAGAAAAAATCAAGCTATCAAGAACGGAACTTTTGATCCGGATAGTGGCGAGAGGTTTCCTTTTCATGAAGATGACTTAAAATATAAGCATATTGAAGTTACTAAGAAGCCTATAACTAATGCAGTTATTTTTATGATAATGGATGTATCTGGATCGATGACAAAAAGAAAGAAATTTCTAGCACGATCATTTTTCTTCTTATTATATCAATTCATTAGATTTAAATATCAAAACATCGATCTAGTTTTTATATCACACACAACTACAGCGAAAGAGACAAATGAAGATGACTTCTTTAAAAAAGCATCATCAGGAGGAACTTATATTTCATCAGGTTTAGAAAAAGCTGAACAGATTATACAGGAAAGATATTCACCTTCAAGTTGGAATATTTATACTTTTCACTGTTCTGATGGAGAGAATTGGTCTGAAGACAACCCTAAAGCTTTAGAAAAAATGAGAAATTTAGTTAATATAAGCCAGTTAGCAGGATATATTCAGATTAAGCGATCTCAAGAAAAAATATGGGGAGATGAAATGGCAAAAATATTTGAACCCTTAATAAGCGAAAAATTTAAAGTTATTAACATCAGAGATAAAAAAGACATATGGCCTCAATTTTCAAAATTATTTGGAGGTAAATATGAGCTTATCTGAATATTCAACAAAAGATTTAAGCGATTGGGATGAAAAAATATGCGAAATAGCACGCAGTTACGGATTAGATTGGTTTGATATTAATTATGAAATCTGTGATTATTATGAAATGATTGGTCATATGTCATATCATGGAATGCCTAGTCATTACAATCATTGGTCATATGGTAAGACTTTTGAAAGAACTCACTTAAATTATAATATGGGTCAAAGTGGTCTACCTTATGAGATGATTATCAACTCAAATCCCTCAATTGCATATCTTATGATGCAAAACCCACTCTACCTTCAAGTATTAATCATGGCTCACTGCGTAGGTCACAGTGATTTCTTTAAAAATAATCGATGCTTTAAAGATACTGATCCAGACCATGTTGTTTCTAGAATGAGAAATGCTAAAAAAAGAATTCAAGGGTATATTGAAGATCCGTCTATAGGTCAAGAAAAAGTCGAATCGTTTTTAGATAGTTTACATGCAATTAAGTACCAGACAAACCGATACGGAATACCTCGGCAAACTAGAGATGAAATCAAGGCCCAAGAAATAAAAAGATTTAATACATACAAAAAGAAAGGTCTTTTGTTAGATTACGATGATCTCGAGACAAGAAGACTTTTAAAGCCTGATCATGACATGTTATCTTTTTTTACTGAATATTACCCTGATAAGTTTTCTAACTGGCAATTAGATCTACTTGAAATAGTCAAACAGGATAGTTGGTACTTTATGCCACAAATACAGACAAAAATTCTTAATGAAGGTTGGGCTTCATTTTGGCACTATAAAATTTTACATGATTTAAAATTACCTGACTCATTGCACTTACCTTTCTTGAAAATGCACAATGCAGTTGTAAGGCCTCACCTGGGTGGTGTTAACCCATATCATGTAGGTTTTTATATTTTCCAAAAAATGGAAAGGGAACACGGCCTAGAAAGATGTTTTGAAATAAGAAGTAATCATGATGATGTTGCAGCTTTAAGAATGTTATTAGACGAAGAAGATTTTAGAGAATTAAACTTTTTTGCATATGAAAACAAAAAAGATGGAAGTGCAGTTGTAACAGAAGTGACAGATCATGACGATTGGAAAACTGTAAGAAATGAAATGATTATAAAGACAGGAATTAACATGATACCTCACATCTACGTAGATAGAGTTGATACTGATGGTACATTAGTTTTAAAACATGAGCATGACGGAAGGGATCTAGATTTAGACTACGCCGACAAAGTAATGGACCACGTAAGAGCAATGTGGGACAAAGAAGTTAAACTTTTTACAATAATTGAAGAAGAAGTTTGGGAAATTTAAGTATTTTACGCAGAGAACGTATTAATTAATATATGAATCAGGAGATATAGATTTATGGCACGCAACAATGAATTTTTGAAACTCATTAAAAAACAACGATCCGCTAAGAAAAAAGAAAGATTTGAAGGATCTTTTTTAGAATATTTAGAGTTGGTTAAAAATAAACCAGGTTCTATTAAACTAGCACATCGAAGGCTTTATGAGACAATAAAAGATAGAGGATTAGAGACATTAGACGTAGACTCTGAAAATTACAGAGATATATTTAATGGTGACAAAATAAGAACATACAATTATTTTGAAAAAGAGTTTTTTGGAATGGAATCAGTGATTAATAAGCTGATGAGATTCTTAAAGTCGGCAGCATTCAAAGGTGAAGAAAGTCGGCAGGTTCTTCTTTTAATGGGCCCAGTAGGAGCAGGAAAATCAGCACTTGTTGATTCAGTTAAGCGTGCATTAGAAAATGCTGAAGAGTACTACTACTTGGATGGTTGCCCTATTAGAGAAGAACCTCTTCATCTTTTGCCTAGAAGCTTAAGGAAAGAATTTTCAGAAATACTAGGTGTTCATATTGAAGGTGACTTATGCCCAATATGTCGTCATCGACTCATGAACGAGTACGATGGAGTATATGAGAATTTTCCTGTTAAGCAAACTGGCTTTTCCCAACGAGGTAGAAGAGGTATTGCAATGGTGCCACCTATGGATGCGAATTCACAGGATGTCTCTGTGTTAATCGGAACTGAAGACATTAGTAAACTAGATCTTTATCCTGAAGATGATCCTAGAGTCTTATCTCTGAACGGTGCGTTTAACGTAGGGAACCGTGGTATAGTTGAATTTGTAGAAGTGTTTAAAAATGAAATTGAATTCTTACACACAATGTTAACAGCAACCCAAGAAAAGCGCGTACCAACGCCAGGTAAGAACGATATGCTTTATTTTGATGGGGTGATATTATCTCATTGCAATGAATCAGAGTGGAACAGATTTAAATCTGAACACACTAACGAGGCTATTCTAGATAGGGTGTTGAAGATTGAAGTACCTTACGTGTTAGAATTGCACCAAGAACAAAAAATCTATGAAAAGATTATTGGGAAGTCAGATTTTAGAGGAGCTCATATTGCACCTCACACACTTAAAATAGCATCAATGTTTTCGGTATTGTCTAGACTCCAGCCATCTAATAAATGCGATTTACTAACGAAGATGAAGATTTATAATGGTGAAGCTATTATTGAGAAGGGTCGTGTAAAGAAAGTCGATATTAGAGACTTAAAAGACGAGGCTAAGCATGAAGGGATGGAAGGTATTTCCACTAGATTTATTATGAAAGCTCTAGATGCTGCACTGTCTGACTCTGATAACGGAATGATTACGCCCATCAATGTTGTTGATTCCATGATTAAGCAAGTAAAAGAACAGGTTATTGATGAAGATGCTCAAACAAGATATTTAGAAATTTTACAGAAAATTATTCGGGAAGAATATCTTAGAATACTAGAAACAGAAATAGCTAAAGCATTCATCACAGCCTACGAAGAACAGGCACAGTCTTTGTTTGATTCATATCTAGATAATGCTGAGTGCTATACGACAAAAACTAGAACTAAAGATAAGATTACTCGAGAAGAACGTGATCCTGATGAAAAATTCATGAGAACTATTGAAGAAATGATTAGTGTGACAGGTTCTGCAAGAGATGGTTTTAGAAATGATGTAACAGCATATATGTTTTCCAAAATGAGGAAAGGTGAAACTGTTGATTATAAGTCATACAGTCCTTTAAAAGAAGCAATTGAACAGTATCTAATAACATCTGTTAAAGATATTGCTAGAATTGTTACAAGATCTAAATCGCGTGATGATACTCAGAAAAAGAAGTATACTGATATGATTGGAACACTTATTGAAGAATATGGTTATAATGAAAGTTCTGCTGAGGAGATATTAACATATGCTAGCAACAACCTCTGGCGTGATTCATAAAAATAATGTCATATTAGACAAAGATCACGTTGAAAATTTTTTTAAAAAGCAGGAATCGATATTCCGAAATTTTTTAAACTTTAAAAATGTGATCTACAATAAAGACACAACGATATCAGATGCAGCGCTAAATTATATAAATATTGTTCCTGACGATAATAGTGATAAATGTTTAAAAAATATATTACTAAGTGAATACTATCGTTGCGAACATATCTATCCTTACCTGGGTGACTATTTTTTATATAGTCTTTTGTCTGGTAACAAAGCAAAATACGGAAAAGATTTTGTATTTCATATGAAATCGGAAGAAAATTTTAAAAAATCTCTTAAATATGATATTAGCTTTAATTTTGCAGATTGGTTCTTAGGTAACGTTTGTTTGAATAGGACTGTCAATATAGAAGAATACCATGGAAAAGAATTATCTGTGGAATGTCTAGAAGATTTTGTTTTTAATATTGATTATGATTATTCTTTTTTCGAAACGATGTATAAAAAAGAATATAAAAACTATCGATATGTATTGATCAATGGAGTGATTGAATCAGTTGGTGAAATCCACCACCTACTCGAAAAGTCTAATGAGACAAAAGAAGCTTACGTTATTTTTTGTTTTGGCATGTCTAATGAAGTTAAAAGTACTATTATGAAAAATAACAAAATGGGAAGAATAAGTGTACATCCAGTTTGTTTTAACTCATCAGATGAAAGCAGTCTAAATATCTTAAATGATATTGCCGCAATGCATGGTGGCACTGTATTGTCAAGCGACTTAGGTATCACCATATCGCAAGAAGTTAGAAAAGAGCTACCCTACGGAAGAAAAATAAAATTCTTAAAAAATAATATAGTAATTGATCCTTGCATAAGTGAGCTAGAAATTAAAGTTCATCAAAACTTCTTAAAGAAGCGTCTAGCAGATGCTAGATATAGACCGGATGTTAGATGTGATGTTCTCGAAAAAAGAATTAAAAATTTCACCGGTAAGAAGTTAAATATTTATTTTCCCATTAGTTTAAAAGCGAATAAAAGATTGGTAAGAGAATTAGATTACTTTTTAAGGTTTGTCAGTAATTTGCATAAAAATATGTGCATAGTTGGTTTGAATGATGAAAAGTTTTACATACCGATCCACTTTATTAATATTGCAAAAGAAAAAATTAAAAGCTTGAATAAGCAATTTGATGATATCCACGCAGTAGTTTCTTAAAGGAGGATACATGTCAGGTCAACGTCATTTAATTGAGTGTCATTGTATTTTGTCTATTTATAAAAACAAAGATCCAGTTATCTATCATAAGTTTTCTGTCTATAGTATGATTGATAAAAAAACTAACAAAGTCATACCTAAATATGCTAACTGTAATAATTGCGGCGTCACACATCTAGTAGATGAACTCTGCAAATCCAAAATACAGATAGGAAAAGAAGATATTACAAGTATTAGGACTATAGAAGAGATAGAGTTAAGTTTACCTGAAAAACTAACAAAATTTTTAAAACAGTACAATCCAACAATTGATGTATTGGAAGAGATTGAAGATATTTTTAATAATAATTTATTCCCTAAAGGTCTGATAATTAAAAGAGAAGTAATTAATGAAAAATATAATGTTAAAATTTTAAACTTAATAAGTGAAAAAAGATACACAATAGCATCAGAAATATTAAAC
>Ga0075444_10001424_pt1 | contig 14744 bp, 15 predicted proteins | sample CoawatmetaG01DNA_FD_76836 | JGI IMG/M metagenome (GOLD analysis project Ga0075444, IMG submission 76836) | Marine microbial communities from the West Antarctic Peninsula - Coastal water metaG017-DNA | ecosystem: Environmental > Aquatic > Marine > Coastal | place: Atlantic Ocean: West Antarctic... | reverse complement strand
TCAACACTTTTATCTCCTGACTTCTCTAATTCTAACTCCCAATATGTTAACTTTTTATAAATCTCATACCATTCTTCCTTATTTAAAGATGATGATAAAGACATACTTATATTTCTAAACTCTTGCTGATAATTTCTTGTTGTTTTTTCTTCAACCAAACGAGTAGTATCTATGTTCTTTTTTATGGCCAATAAAATTTGACTTGGATTGACAGGCTTAATTAAATAATCAGCAATTTTAGAACCTATTGCTTCTTCCATAATGCTTTCTTCTTCACTCCTAGTTATCATTATCACAGGAGTATTTGCATACTTTTCTTTAAGAATTGTCAAAGTTTCAAGCCCGGATAACCCAGGCATATTTTCATCTAAAAAAATTAGATCATAATTATTTTCCACCATCAAATCCAAAGCCTCATCTCCACTTTTTGCTGGAGTAACATTATATCCTTTTCCTTCCAAATAAATAATATGTGGTTTTAATAAATCAATCTCATCATCTGCCCAAAGTATTTTAATCATATTTTATTTGTTTATAGTTTACAAAAATTAAAAAAATTCCGTTATTTGCTTATATGCTAAACAGAAAAAAAGACAAAATAATTAATGATCCAATTTATGGCTTTGTAAAACTTGATAAAGGTATTATTACTGACTTAATTGACCACCCTTATTTTCAAAGATTACGAAAAATAGCTCAATTAGGACTTACTTACCTTGTTTACCCTGGCGCTCATCATACTCGATTCCATCATGCAATTGGATGTATGCATCTTATGAACAAAGCCATTAATCAAATCAGAAACAAAGGGCATGAAATAACTGAGGCTGAAGCAGAAGCACTTAAAATTGCTATTCTTTTGCATGATATTGGTCACGGCCCTTTTTCACACGCACTAGAACATTCTATAGCTTCAAATATTACCCACGAACATCTTTCCTTATTGTTTATGCAAAGGTTAAACGATCAATATAATGGGAAATTATCTTTAGCTATTGAAATATTTCGAAACAACCATCCAAAGAAATTTTTGCATCAACTTGTATCTTCACAACTTGACATGGATCGCTTAGACTATTTAAAAAGAGATAGTTTTTTTACAGGAGTAACAGAAGGGAACATAGGTACTGAACGCATTATAAATATGTTAGATGTAGTAAATGACAAATTAGTAGTGGAGGAAAAGGGAATCTATTCTATTGAAAAATTTTTAATCGCTAGAAGATTAATGTACTGGCAAGTTTATTTGCATAAAACAGTAGTATCAGCAGAAAGCATGCTAATAAAAGTACTTCAAAGAGCAAAAGAATTGTTAAATGATGGAAAAGAAGTTCATACAAGCTACTTCCTTGGGGAATTTTTAAAAAATAATTATACAATTTTCGATTTTGAAAACAATTCAAAACTGCTAAATGACTTTGCTGAATTAGATGATTTTGATATCTATTCTTCTTTAAAATACTGGAAAAATAATACTGATTTTGTCTTATCGTCATTATCAAAGATGATACTTAATCGTAAATTATTAAAAATAAAAGTACAGAACACTCCATTTACAACATCTGAAATAGATGTAGAAATAGATATAGCTAAGCAGCATTACAACATTACTAAAGAGGAGATAGAATATTTCATTTTCTCTGATAAAATCAGTAACAATACATATAATATTGAAAAAGCAAACATTAATATCTTAATGAAAAATACTGATGTTATAGACATTACTTCCGCTTCAGGTCAATTTAATATTGATGCTTTAAAAAAAACAATAAATAAGTATTTCCTGTGTTATCCTAAATTGGAATAATCAGAGCTATAGAATAATTAAAATTATTAGATTTGCAATATGAAATTTACTGCTAAACAAATAGCTAAAATACTTAATGGTAAAATAGTAGGTAATTCTGAAGTTGAAGTAAATTCATTAGCCAAAATTGAAGATGGAAAGAAAGGAGATTTATGTTTTCTATCAAATGAAAAGTATACTCCTCATATTTACACCACCCAAGCTTCAATTGTAATTGTTAATAATTCCTTTAACAACAAGATAGAGATAGCATCCACTTTAATAAAAGTTGAAGATGCTTATTCATCTTTCAGTAAGTTAATTGAATTATACAATAAAATACAATTTAATGAAGTAGGTCTTTCTAATAAATCAGATATTAATAAAAACAGTTCAATTAGCGATAATGTATTTATTGGAGCTTTTACATCTATTTCTGAAGGTGTTACTATTGGTGAGAATGTTAAAATTTATTCTAACTGTTACATAGGTAAAAATGTTATTATTGGAGATAATTCTATTATTTATCCAAATGTATCTATTTATCATAATTGTAAAATAGGAGAAAATAATATCCTCCATTCTGGAGTGGTCATAGGCTCTGATGGCTTTGGTTTTGCACCTAATTCAGAAAATAATTACAATAAAATCAGTCAAATAGGAAATGTAATTATTAGTGATGATGTAGAAATTGGAGCCAATACTACTATTGACAGAGCAACTATGGGTTCAACAAAAATCGGGAAAGGAGTAAAATTAGATAACTTAATCCAAATAGCGCATAATGTTGAAATTGGTGATAATACTGTAATTGCTGCTCAAGTAGGAATTGCGGGCTCATCAAAAATCGGAAAAAACTGCATGATTGGTGGGCAAACAGCAGTATCAGGACACCTTACAATTGCTGATGAAGTTAAAATTGCAGGACAAAGTGGTATAGCAAAAAGTGTTAAACAAGTAGGGGAAATTGTTCAAGGTCCAATGGCATTTAACATTAAGGACTTTCAACGTTCATACATCATTTTTAAGAAATTACCTGATTTGTATAAAAAAATTAATGCTATGAATAAACAGATAAATGGTTAAAGAAAATCAAAAAACCATAAAAAATAATGCTACTATATCAGGAGTTGGAATTCATACAGGAGTACACACTAATGTAACTTTATTGCCTGCTAAGGCAAATACTGGTATCCGTTTTATTAGAACTGATTTAGAAGGGAAACCTACTATCCCCGCAAATGTAGATTATGTTTTCTCAACAGACAGAAGTACTAACTTAAAACTTAAAGACGCTGATATACATACTGTTGAACATATACTTGCTGCAATTATATCTGAAGGAATTGATAATATTATAATTGAAGTTGATAATATGGAAATCCCAATTCTTGATGGGAGTTCAATTCAGTTTTGTGAATTAATATCAGAAGTAGGTACTCAAGAATTATCTGAGAGAAAGAAATTCTTTGAAATAAAAAGAAAAATTAGTTTTACTGATACTGATAGTGGGACAACATTCACAGCAACACCTGCAGATAATTACCAAATAGAAGTTGAAATTAATTACAACTCTAAAGTTTTAGGAATACAAACATCAACACTTGAGAGTTTATCAGAATTTAGAGAGAAAATTGCTTCTTCACGTACATTTTGTTTTTTACATGAGTTAGAGCAATTAATAAAACACGACCTGATTAAAGGAGGTAATGTAAATAATGCAATTGTTTTTGTAGAAGAAGAAATTTCAGAAGAAAAATTAAATTTCCTTGCAAAAACATTTAATAAAACCAATATAAAAGTAGAGGAAGGGGGAATACTCAATAATTTAAAACTAAGATATAAAAACGAACCTGCTCGGCATAAATTACTAGACGTGATTGGTGATTTATCTCTTTTAGGCATGCCTATTAAAGGTAAAATCACTGTTTCAAAACCAGGACATAAAAATAACACAAAATTTGCAAAATATTTAAAAAACATAATGATAGAAGAAAATAAAAAAATATCACCAGAAATTGACTTCAATACACAACCTCTTTACGATAGAAAGAAAATTATGTCTATTTTACCTCATAGAGATCCATTTTTATTCATTGATGAAATAAGAGAATTGGGAAGTGATTTTATAGTTGGAACTAAATTCGTAAATGCTGATGAAGATTATTTCAAAGGACATTTCCCTGGCGAACCAGTAATGCCTGGAGTTCTCCAATTAGAAACAATGGCTCAGGCAGGTGGTGTATTAATACTAAGTACCTTTGAAAAACCTGAAGATTATTTAACTTTCTTCATGAAAATTGACAATGCCAAGTTCAAACAAAAAGTGATTCCTGGAGATATTATCATTTTTAGGTTAAATTTAATCTCTCCTATCAGAAGAGGACTTTGTCATATGCATGGTAAAGGCTTTGTTAACGGGAAAATTGTTGTTGAAGCTGATTTGTTAGCACAAATAGCACCTAAAAAATAAACTATGATACAACCACTTTCATATGTACATCCTAATGCCAAAATTGCAGAAAATGTTGTAATTGATCCTTTTGTTACTATTGGGAAAAATGTTGAAATAGGAAAAGGAACTTGGATAGGTTCTAATGTAACCATCATGGAAGGGGCGATAATTGGAGAGAATTGTAGGATTTTTCCTGGAGCAGTTATTGCAGGCGTACCTCAAGATTTAAAGTTTCAAGGCGAAAAATCACTGGCTATTATTGGTGATAACACTACTGTAAGAGAGTGTGCTACAATAAATAGAGGAACATCAGTTACTGGAAAAACAATTATTGGCAAAAACTGTTTAATTATGGCTTATGCACATATTGCTCACGATTGTAATATTGGTGACAATTGTATTATTGTAAATAGTGTCGCTCTTGGCGGTCATGTAACAATAGGTGAATATGCCATTATAGGTGGGCTTTCAGCAATTCACCAATTTGTAAGTATTGGCAAACACGCCATGGTTTCTGGCGGTTCATTAGTACGTAAAGATGTACCTCCTTTTGTAAAAGCAGCTCGTGAACCACTTTCATTTGTAGGGATTAACTCAATTGGATTAAGAAGAAGAGGGTTTTCTAGTGAAAAAATACAAAACATACAAGATATATATAGAATATTATATCAAAATAATAATAATAACACACAAGCATTATTGCAGATTGAAGCCGAAATAAATGCTTCTCCTGAGCGCGATGAAATTATCTCTTTTGCACAAAATTCAGGAAGGGGAATTATGAAAGGTTATAACCAAAAATAAAAATATGGCAACTACAGCAGATATTAGAAACGGACTATGTATTAATCACAATGGAGAGCCTTGGAAGATTGAGTCTTTTCAGCATGTTAAACCAGGAAAAGGACCTGCATTTGTTCGTACTAAAATAAGAAATCTAAATACAGGAAGGCTTTTAGATAATACATTTACTTCTGGATTTAAAATTGATATTATTAGAATTGAAAATAGAAAATACCAGTTCCTTTATTTTGAAGGAAATGATTGTCACTTAATGAACAACGACGACTATGAGCAAATTATGTTAGCTAAAGATTTTATCGAGAATGTTCAATTTTTAAAAGAAGGTGAAAATGTAGAAGTTCTATTTCATGCTGATGAAGGAATGCCTTTATCTGCAACACTTCCATCTCATGTAGAATTAGAAATCTCTCATACTGAGCCTGGAATGAAAGGAAATACAGCAACCAATACATTTAAGCCTGCAACAACTGAGACAGGAGCAAGTATTAATGTACCTCTGTTTATTAATGAAGGAGATAAAATAAAAATTGATACTGAAAAAAAAGCATTTATAGAAAGAGTAAAACAATAGAAAACAATATGAAAAAACATAATTTTTCTGCAGGACCTTGCATTTTACCTCAAGAAGTTTTAAAACAAGCGTCTGATGCAATACTTAATTTTAATAATGATAATTTATCATTAATTGAAATTTCACATAGAAGCAAACCTTTTATTGAAGTAATGGACAAGGCTATTGATTTAGCAAAAGAACTTTTAAAAATTCCAAAAGGTTATTCTGTTTTGTTCTTACAAGGAGGAGCTAGTATGGAGTTTTTGATGGTTCCATTAAATCTAATGAAAATTAATGGAAAAGCAGCATATACTAATACTGGAGTTTGGGCTAAGAAAGCTATTGCAGAAGCAAAAAAATTAGGTGATGTAATTGTTTTAGGAGACTCATCTGACACCAACTACAATTACATTAAGAAAGGATATAAAATACCTGTAGATTCAGATTACTTCCACTGTACATCAAACAATACTATTTATGGGACGCAGATGAAGGAATTCCCTATCTCTCCTTCTCTAATGGTTTGTGATATGAGTTCTGATATTTTTAGTAGAAGGATTGATGTAAGTAAATTTGATGTTATTTATGCTGGAGCACAAAAAAATATGGGTCCTGCGGGAACAACTTTAGTTATTGTAAAAGATGATATTTTAGGAAAAACAGGTCGAGATATACCAACTATGTTGGATTACAATACTCACATTAGCAAGGGAAGTATGTTCAACACACCTCCAGTTTTTCCAATTTATGTATCAATGCTTAACTTACAATGGCTAAAGAATTTAGGAGGAGTTGAAGCTATAGAAAAGCTAAATCAGGAAAAATCAGATTTATTATATTCTGAGATTGATAGGAATCCATTATTTAAAGGATCTGCTGCAAAGGAAGATCGTTCAAATATGAATGTTTGTTTCTTGCTAAACGATAGTAATAAAGAAGATAAATTTAACACTTTGTGGAATGCAGCAGGAATAAGTGGAATTAAAGGTCATAGATCGGTTGGAGGTTACAGAGCTTCCATGTATAATGCATTACCGATAGAAAGTGTAGAGGTATTAGTGGACATAATGAAAAATTTAGAAAAAAATTAAGATGATTAATATATTAGCAAATGATGGAATCTCACAAGCTGGGATTGATGCTTTAACAGAAAAAGGATTTAAAGTCATAACTGAGAAAGTAGCTCAAGAAGATTTAATAAATGCCTTAAATACAAAAAAATATGAAGTACTTTTAGTGAGAAGTGCAACAACAGTTCGCAAGGATTTAATTGATTCCTGTCCACATCTAAAATTAGTTGGGAGAGGTGGTGTTGGAATGGATAATATTGATGTTGAATATGCAAAAGAGAAAGGGATTAATGTTATTAATACTCCTGCAGCTTCATCTTCTTCAGTAGCTGAACTTGTTTTTGCTCATCTTTTTGGAATGGTTCGTTTCTTGTTTGATAGCAATCGTCAAATGCCAATGGTTGGTGATACTGACTTTAAAAGCTTAAAAAAATCATATGCTAACGGAAGAGAATTATCAGGAAAAACTCTTGGAATTATTGGTTTTGGACGTATAGGACAAGAAGTTGCAAAAAGAGCAATAGGCCTTGGAATGAAAGTTATAGCTCATGATAAATTTATTGAGGAGGCTAACATAACTTTAGACTTTTTTAATGGTGATAAAAAATCCTTTACTATTGAAACTGAAAGTTTAAAAGAAGTTCTCAAGAATTCTGATTTCATAACAATTCATGTACCTAAAATTGGTAACAAGTCTGTTATTGGGGCTGAAGAAATAGGAATGATGAAAACAGGTGCTGGAATTGTAAATACTTCTAGGGGAGGTGTTATTGATGAAACAGCTTTAATGTTTGCTTTAGACAAAGAAAAACTAGCTTATGCTGGATTAGATGTTTTTGATAACGAACCGAACCCTAGCATCCATATTTGTATGCATAATGCAATATCTCTTACTCCTCATATTGGTGCAGCAACACTAGAAGCACAAGATAGAATTGGCACAGAATTAGCTGATCAAATTTCTTCTCATTTTAGTAAATAAAAATGGCAATCGTTAGACCTTTTAAAGCTATTCGCCCAACAAGAGACAAGGCAAATCTAGTGGCAACACGCTCCTACTTATCTTATTCTGACGAAACTTTAAAAGAAAAATTAGAACATAATCCTTTCACCTTTTTACATATTATTAATCCAGACTACAAGGATAAAATAAAAAAAAAGGGAATAGAGAAATTTAATGCAGTTAAAAATAAATTTAATGATTTTAAAGAAGCAGGTATATTAATAGCTGAGTCTGATGAATCTTTCTACATATATCAGCAAACAAATAAAAATCATACTTTTGAAGGAATTATAGGCGCTACATCAGTTGCTGATTATTTAAATGGAAATATAAAAAAACACGAACACACACTTACATTAAGAGAGGAGATGTTTAAAAGCTACTTGGATACAACTGGTTTTAATGCAGAACCTGTTTTATTATGTCATAAAAAAAATACAGACATTACTAATCTTATTCAAAAGTACAAATCAACTAGAGCTGAATATGAGTTTGCTACAACTGATAAGACAATACATAAATTATGGTTAGTAAATATTAGTAAGGATATTAATATCATTATAAATTCATTTTCCTATATTAATAATTTGTACATTGCTGATGGACATCACAGATCTGCTTCCTCCGCTCTTTTAGCTAAAAATAGTATTAAAAAAAATAGTCAATATTTTATGAGTTTTTTAATTGATGAAGAACAATTGAACATCATCAATTTTAACCGATTAATAAAACACACTAACGGACTAAATTCTTATGAACTTATTAATAAAATTAAAAAATCATTTACTATTGTAAAAAAAGGAAGTATACCTTATTCCCCCTCACTTACAGATGAGATTTCTATGTATTTAAATGGATTTTGGTATTCATTAATAGCATTGCCAAAAATTGAAATACAAGATTGTGTCAGTAAATTAGATCCTGCAATATTATCAAACAATATATTAGCACCAATACTTAATATTACTGATGAAAAAACTGATGAAAATATAAGTTTTGAAGCAGGAACTACTCCCCTATCAGTAATTAAAAACAAAATAGATTCTGGAGAATATGCGTTAGCGTTCATCTTAAAACCAATCCCAATTTTATCTTTAAAAGAAGTGGCGGACAACAACTTGAGTATGCCTCCAAAAAGCACTTATATTGAACCTAAATTACGTTCAGGCTTAACAATTTACTCCTTAGAATAATGTGTATTGAAAATAACATTAATAATGTACTAAGCTCACTTCCTAAGGGAGTAACTTTAGTTGCAGTATCAAAAACAAAACCAAATTCTGATTTGCTACAGGCATACCATGCAGGACAAAAGGTATTTGGAGAAAATAAAGTGCAAGAATTAGTTCAAAAAGCTGAAGATTTGCCCAAAGATATTATATGGCATATGATTGGACACTTACAAACAAATAAAGTAAAATTTATAGCTCCTTTTGTATCCTTAATTCATGGCGTAGATTCAATTAAATTATTGAAAGAAATTAACAAAAGAGCATTGCAGAATAACAGAGTTATTGATTGCCTTCTACAGATTCATATTGCAACGGAAAGCAATAAGTTTGGATTTGATTTATCCGAAGTCAATGAAGTAATAAATAAAACTAATGAGTTCTTAAATATAAAAATTATTGGATTAATGGGAATGGCAACCTTTACAGATAACAAAGATCAGGTAATACAAGAATTTAACAGCCTTAAAGTTTTATTTGAAACTATAAAAAATAAAGATATCACAACCTTATCAATGGGAATGAGTGGAGATTATAAGTTAGCAATTGAGCAAGGCAGCACTATGGTTAGAGTAGGAAGTGCTATATTTGGACACAGAAACAAATAAAATGAAAAAAATAATCAACACTCCAAATGCTCCAACTGTTATTGGACCTTATAGCCAAGCAATACTAAGTGGTAATACACTTTATTGTTCAGGCCTGATAGCAATAAATCCTATTACAGGTAACTTAGTGACTGACAATATTAGTGCAGAAACTAAACAGGTAATGAAAAACATTTTGGCTGTACTAAAAGCTGCAGAGATGAATTTTGATAATGTGGTGAAATGCACAATATTTATGAAAGATATGAACGACTATGCATCTATTAATGAAGTATATGGTAATAGTTTTGATAGTAATCTACCTGCTCGGGAGGCTGTACAAGTTTCAGTTTTACCAAAAAATGTCAATGTAGAAATTTCGGTAATAGCCGTAAAATAATGGAACTAGCTCAAGATATAATTAAAGGTAATCGCACTGCTTTAGGCAAAGGAATTACTTTATTAGAAAGCACTTTACCTGAGCATGAAAAAAAAGCTCAAGAATTACTAAAATTATGCTTACCAAATAGTGGAAAATCAATACGTGTTGGCATAACAGGTGTACCAGGCGTAGGGAAAAGCACCTTTATAGAATCCTTTGGAAAACTAGTCACTAGTCATGGCAAGAAGGTTGCCGTTTTAGCTATTGATCCATCAAGTGAGCAAACACAAGGAAGCATACTTGGTGATAAAAGCCGAATGCACGAATTAGCGGCTAATAAGAATGCATTTATACGTCCTAGTCCAACTAGTGGAACTTTGGGTGGTGTAGCAAACAAAACAAGAGATAGTATTATTTTGTGTGAAGCTGCAGGATATGATATTATTTTAATAGAAACCGTCGGTGTTGGACAAAGTGAAACTACTGTTAGTAATATATCCGACTTCTTCTTACTACTGATGTTATCAGGTGCCGGTGATGAGTTACAAGGAATTAAAAGAGGTATAATGGAACTGGCTGATGGACTAATTATTAATAAAGCGGACGGGAATAACATTATAAATGCCAAGAATGCTGCACTAGCATACAAAAGAGCTTTACACCTATTCCCTAGAATGGAAAACGGCTGGACTCCAAAAGTTTCTGTTTGTTCTGCTATTGAAAACACAGGTATTAATAAAATATGGGACATGATAAATAATTATGATTCACAAATGAAATCTAGTGATTGGAAAAGTGAAAATAGAAAAAAACAAAATATCTATTGGCTTCATCATACAGTAAAAGAAGAATTAGGAAATAAAAAATACAAATTACTTCTTTCTAATGGTAAACTTAAAGCTTTGGAAAAAGAAATAACCAAAGGAAAAACTATTTATCATCTTTTAGCGAGCTTATAGCTATTCTTCAACTTTTCTTTTCTCAACTGTTCAAACATCGCATAAATATGTTAGAACTTGATTGTTGTTTTATTAATTGATAAAAAACCAGTTGATTAAAGAAGTTTTTTACTTGATTTATTCTCTAACATCTAGATAGTAATAACTATATTTGCCCCTTTAAAGAACAATAATATAAAGCATGAATAAAGTATCTGACAGGTTAAACCGATTAGCAGAATCAGCGACACTAGCTATGGCGCGCATGAGTAGAGAATTACAAGCTCAAGGACATGATATAATTGCACTAAGTCTTGGAGAACCTGACTTTGATACACCAGATTTTATAAAAAACGCGGCAAAAAAAGCAATTGATGATAATTTCTCGCATTATACACCAGTTCCTGGATTACCTGAACTAAGAAATGCTATTTCTCTAAAATTTAAAAGAGATAATAATTTAGAATATACAGCCGATCAAATTGTAACTTCAACTGGGGCTAAACAATCCTTAGCAAATGTATGTTTGAGTTTATTAAACCCTGGCGATGAAGTGCTTTTACCTTGCCCTTACTGGGTAAGTTATACTGAAATCATCAAACTATCTGAAGGAATTCCTGTTGAAGTAACTTCAAGTATTGAAACTGACTTTAAAGTTACCGCTGAGCAGCTGGAAGCTGCAATTACGCCAAAAACAAAACTATTAATGTTTAGTTCACCTTGCAACCCAAGTGGAACCGTATATAAAAAGGAAGAATTAGAGGCAATAGCGAAAATGCTGGAAAAATATCCTGATATTTATGTTATTGCTGATGAAATTTATGAACATATAAACTTTACTGAATCACACTTTTCAATGGGAACAATTGCAAGTATGAAAGATAGAACAATAACCGTAAATGGTGTTTCTAAAGGTTTCGCAATGACTGGCTGGCGAGTTGGTTTCATTGGAGCACCACTTTGGGTAGCTAAAGCTTGTAATAAAATTCAAGGACAAATTACTTCAGCAACTTGCGCAATTGCCCAAAAAGCAGCTGAAACTGCTATGCTTGCCAATCCAAAAGAAGTTACATTAGATATGAAAGCTACTTTCCTACAAAGGAGAAATATGATTTTAAATGAATTGAATAGTATTAAGGGGATTAAGTGTAATGTTCCACAAGGAGCATTTTATGTATTTCCTGATATAAGTTATTATTTTGGTAAGTCAGTTGGTAATACTATGATTATTAATGCAAATGATTTTTGCATGTATTTACTCAACACAGCACATGTAGCTTTTGTTGCTGGTGATGCCTTTGGAAATCCTGAATGCGTAAGAGTTTCTTATGCTGCAGCTGATGATAAATTAATTGAAGCAATGTCAAGAATTAAAAAGCAATTAGCAAAGTTGAATTAATGGACTTCAATACATTATTTCAGGAATTTAATGATAAAAAAGTTCTCATTGTAGGAGATGTAATGATTGATGCATATATGTGGGGGGAAATAAACCGAATATCTCCAGAAGCACCAGTACCCGTCGTTGAAGTGAAAAAACACGAAAACAGATTAGGAGGAGCAGCAAATGTTGCTCTTAACTTAAAAGCACTTGGTGCTGACCCTATTTTATGTTCTGTAATAGGAAATGGTAAAGGAAGTATTATTTTTCAAGAACTAATGCAAAAATCTAAACTCTCAGCAGCAGGAATACTTTGCTCCAGTAAAAGAAAAACATCAATTAAAACTAGAGTAATTGCTGAAAATAAACACCAGTTACGTATTGATGAGGAAGAAACCTCTGCTATTTTAGAGGCTAAAAAATTCTTAAATCTTACTTTAAGTTTAATGAACAATATTGATGTTATTATTTTGCAGGACTATAATAAAGGAGTACTTACTTCTGAAATAATTGAAGGAATAATATCTACAGCAAATAAAAAAGGAATTCCTACAATAGTTGACCCTAAAAATCTTAACTTCAATTCTTATAATAACTGTACAATATTTAAACCCAATTTAGCTGAAATAAAATCAGGAATGAAGATTGATTTTGATAATAACAATATTAATATGATTGAGAAATCTACATTAAAACTAAGAGAACAACTTTCTGTAAAAGGAGTTTTACTTACCTTATCTGAATTAGGAATATGTATTAGTTCTGAAAATGAATTTAAGCATACTCCAGCCATTAAAAGAACTATTGTTGATGTTTCTGGTGCCGGAGATACTGTAATTTCTGTAGCATCACTTTGCCTTGCTTCAAACATTGATTACACTAATCTTTCTAAGCTTTCTAATTTAGCAGGAGGAATAGTATGTGAAGAAGTAGGAGTTGTACCTATCAACAAAGAAAAATTACTTAAACAAGCTCTAAAATACATTTGTTAATGACGAAAGTAACTCCATATAACAGCACAGAATCAAAAAAGAAACAAGTAACTAAAATGTTTGATAATATTGCTGGTAGTTATGATTTCTTGAATCATACGTTATCCTTAGGAATGGATAATATTTGGCGTAAAACTGCTATTAAGAAGCTAAGTATTAACACTTCAAAAATACTTGATATCGCTACAGGAACTGCTGATTTTGCTATTAGTGCTGCAAAATACACCAATGCTAATATTACTGGAATTGATATTTCGCAGGGGATGCTTGATATTGGAGTTGAAAAAATATCTAAAAAAGGACTTACAGATAGAATTCAATTACAATTAGCTGATTCAGAAAAATTACCTTTTAAGGAAAATAGTTATGATGGAATAACTGCTGGCTTTGGTGTGCGTAATTTTGAAAACTTAAACAAAGGACTTTCAGAAATGCATAGAACCCTAAAGCCAGGAGGTGTAGTCGCTATACTTGAACCCTCAGAGCCAACTTATTTCCCATTAAAACAGTTCTACAAGCTATATTTCCATCATATATTACCTTTTATTGGAGGAATTATTTCAAAAGACAAAAATGCTTACAGTTACTTGCCGGATTCAGTTTCAGCCTTTCCTTCAGGAAATGATTTTTTAATAGAACTTGAAAAAGTAGGTTTTAAAGAATCCAAACACATTCCACTTACCTTTGGAATCGTTTCATTATATGTTGCAATAAAATAACATCCATATCGTTTAGGGGCTTAATGTATAAACAATTTAAATACTTTTTTATTCTACTTTTATTTATCGGAGCTAGTGATTCTTATGCACAAAAAATTAAGAAACCCCAAAATCTGGTTAGATATGATTTGCAGAAATTGCATTTTGGATTCACTATTGGAATAAATGAACTTAATTTTAACATTAAGAAAAATAGTAACACGCTATCAAATGATAGTTTGCTCACACTACTTCCTAATAGTCAAAAAGGATTTAATCTAGGAATAGTAACTAACTTAAGAATTGGGAGGTTTACCGACTTACGCTTTATTCCTACACTAGTTTTTGGAGAGAGAAATTTAAATTATAGTTTTATTGACAGCAATGGTGTAAGTGATGAAAGAGTTAAACGAATCGAATCTACTTTAATTGATTTCCCAATCTATCTAAAATATAAATCTGCTAGATATAATAATTTCAGAACATATGTAATTGGAGGTATAAAATACAGCTTAGATGTTGCTTCACAAGACAAAATAAATGATGAAGGTCAAGAAATAGTAAAATTAAAAAAGAATGATTTAATGGGTGAAATTGGTTTTGGATTTGATTTTTACTTAGAATATTTCAAATTTTCCCCTCAAATAAAGCTATCATACGGAGTATTAAATCTTCTTTCAAAAGATGATACCGTTTACACCAAATCCATAAATAAATTAAGTACAAACGGATGGATGATTTCATTTACTTTTGAATAAAATATAACGCAAAAATTTCGTCTTCAATTGATTATTAATAGTTTAAATCCTTATTTGTAATCAATTAAAATAAGTGAATTTTAACTGATTATCTTAAATATATTTTGC
>Ga0075444_10001419_pt1 | contig 14777 bp, 6 predicted proteins | sample CoawatmetaG01DNA_FD_76836 | JGI IMG/M metagenome (GOLD analysis project Ga0075444, IMG submission 76836) | Marine microbial communities from the West Antarctic Peninsula - Coastal water metaG017-DNA | ecosystem: Environmental > Aquatic > Marine > Coastal | place: Atlantic Ocean: West Antarctic... | reverse complement strand
GGTTTTGACTGTGGTTTTTGTGGCTTTGGCTGGGGCAGCTGCGTAGGCGGCACTCGACAGTTCACCACTGAGCAGACCTAAGTTGGTAACGTTGGCTAAGGCAAGGGCAGTCAAGATCTGTCCAATTGTGACCTTGGCGGTACCTGATTTTATCTGTGTTGCCAAGTTAGCTGAGCGTTTGAAGCCTTTAAGCATTTATCTTTCTCCACCAAACTGTAAAAAGCCTTTGGATTATCCCACCTATTGCATGTCAGTGCTATTACCCTTGGCTTGCCAGTTACAGATGTTATAGTGGCAACAAGATTAGACCGTGAGAGTTGGATGGCATGTCAATTGGTGTGTTCAGGCAACGAACTATTGCCAAAAATGCACTGCTAGCAGTGGTCTTTGTGCTCGTTTATCAGCTCGCCTTTGCTCAGCTGATAATTTTTCTATTGCATGACATTGATACCAAGTTTACTGGTGAAAGACACCGTCTAGCAGTGATTTCGACTAGTTCTCGAATTGCCAATTTGACGCAAGAATTTGGCATTCTGCTTATTTTTGATCTCTCTAAAGACCTCCACAATTCAGCAGCCGCTGCGGCACTATGGCCGTCGCTTTCTTCACGCTTAGAAAAAGAGTTTGGTCGGCTTAAATCTCTGGCGGTTAATGATGCGGCTGCCGCAGAAATCTTGAAAGTGCAAGAGCAGATTTATGGTGCCGCTGACGCTGTCTATCGCGAAGAACGCCGTCATCTTGGCGATAAGAACTGGCAGAGCAAAGTTAAATTAGATCCGTCATCCCTTGTATTGGGTCCTGAAGTTTCGGAGCACTATCAAGAGCTGTTGGCTCGCTACAAAGCCATGGCGCCAGAGCAGTTGATTGCAGAATCAAAGACGCTGTTTATTGTCAAGGGCATTTTGGCTGGTGTTTGTGTCGTCGATCTTATATTCACCATCACTTTGCTGGCACTTTTCTTTCTGCCCTTAGGAAAAGGCGTAACAGCCTTGGCTCTTAATCTTGAGCGGTATAAAAATGAAGAAGAGTTGGAAGTTTTGCCGCCTTCGTGTGATGAACTAGGAAACCTCGATAAGCTTCTTCGAGAAATGATTCAGACCTTGGGTAACTTGGCACGTTATGAAACGACGCTGATAGAGGGTGCCCTAGATGTTATTTTCAGGATTGACTCAGAGGGGCGCATAAGAGATTTGAATGCTGCTGTTAGCTCGCAGTGGGGATATCAGCCCTACGAACTAGAAGGTGCGCCCTGGCAGACTGTGGTGCCTGCCGAAAGTAGACAAGCACTGCGTGATTTTCTTTCATCGTTGCCTCAGCTAGATCACTCATCTGCCACTGAGCTAGCGGTCAAACGTCATGATGGCTCACTCTTAGAAAGCCGCTTCTCATGCTACTGGTCAGAGGCTGATCAATCTACTTTTTGCTTCGTTAGCGATATTTGTGCCGCGAAACTCCGAGAGGAAGAGCTGAGAGAAAAAGAGAATGATGTGCGCATGTTGATGCGCAATTTGCCGATTGGCTTGGTGGTTGTTGATCAAGCTGGGGTATTTCTATCTACTAATGAACGTATGGAGCAGATGCTCAATGCTTACTCGGCTTCGTCTGAGCGCTCCGTTGATGCTGTTTTTGGCGATAGCGATGTTCTTACTAAGGCCAGGCAGGTAAGTCAGTTGCGTACTCAGATTGCTGGTAAGAAGAATGTGGCTCTTGATTGCGAGCTTACGGTTGCTAGTCTCGCTGGAGTAGATCAGACCCTTGTGGTGGTCGAAGATGTCAGTGAAAAAGTCAAGCTCGAGAATTTGCGAAAAGACTTTCTTCAGCTGCTCTGGCGCAACCTTGGTGAGCCCATACTGAAAGTAAAGCAGATGCTTCTAGGTATTGAGGTAAAGACAGAAAAAGAACAGGGGCGCGTGCAGAAATTTGTACTTAACGCTAATCGGCTATTGCGTTTGCTCGACGAACTGTTGCGCCTAGAAGAGCTAGCACCGGGTAAGTTAGTCGGTGCTATGGTGCCGACCAAAACAAGCGATTTAGCCGACTCGGCCATTGCCTCGTTGGTTGACTATGCCCTGAATCAGGGTATCAAATTAGAAGTACAAGTGGTACCACTAATGGTATTAGCTGATTTCGAGCGGGTGGTGCAAGTCATAGTTAACCTTATATCGAATGCCATTAAGTTTTCGTTCAAGGGTGGAACTGTTCTGCTGCGTATAGTGCCAGATCATGGTCAAGTGGAATTTAGCGTAATCGACAATGGCCGCGGCGTGCCGCTAGAAAAACAAGCGCAGATTTTTAAGGCCTATGGGCAGGCCAACGCCAGTGACGCGCGGGTTGGTACTGGATTGGGGCTTGCTATTTGTCAGTCGATAATTGAGGCCCACGGCGGAACCATTGGTGTAGAAAGCCGAGAGAATAAAGATAATCGCGGTGATGGTGGTAGTCGATTCTGGTTTAAATTGCCAGTCTTAGAGGTGCCGCTTGAGCAATAGATTGCAAGTTCTAAAGTCTAGTGTGGCTAAACAGGCTATAGCTTTGGCTGTTTTGGTATTTGCTGGTAATGTCTTGTTGCTCTTTACTATTTTGGGTTTGTTCTCTAGGTTCGAGGAGAGTCTGCGGCAAGAACAAGAAGCTCGTCAGGTAGTAGCTTGCTTGTTGCAGTTTTCTTCGGCCACCCAGCTTGCCACTTTTACCTTGATTGAGCGCACTCGCACTGAGGACAATTCACAAGAGCGTTATTCTTCTATCTTTTTAGGATTGCCTCGTATTTTTGCTGAGTTGAAGCACTCTTTGCGAAACCGACCTGAGGACGATAGTCGCTTAAACGCTCTCTCTCTAGCTCTGGATCAAGCGATCAGTTTGGTCCATAAAGTTGAAGTAAGTTATTGGCGACAATATAGTCCGGGTCGCAAACAAATACATATCGGCTATTGCACTGAGCTTATTAAAGTTACCAATACTATTAGTGATTTGTTGACAGTACTGGATGATAAGTATCGTGGTATGGCCACAGCTGAAAACAGTGTAAGTCTTTTCACAAGCGCTTCTTTGGTCAATATTTTACTTCTTGCTTTGCTCGTAAATACACTAGTGGTCATCACTAGTTTTCTCTTTGTCGTCGCTTTGCTCATAAGGCGTATCAAATTAATTGCGCAAAATACCATAAATATTGGTTTGGAGAATTCGACGGTACCAAGTTCTATGTCTATTTCTAGGTCTGGCTCTAGGCCTGGCTCTAGCCGGAGAGCTAATAAGGATAGTAATGATGAACTGGGAGCAATCGCGCTAGAGTTCAGAGAGTTAGCAGAGCATTTAAATTCTGCCAAAAGTAGCGAAGCTTTGGCTCTAGAGCATGCCGCTGACTTTATTTGCTTGCTTGATCAAAAAGGAATTTTACTGAGAGTATCTGAGGCAAGCGCAAAACTGCTTGGCTATCCAGTTGCTGATCTCGTTGGCCGGCGGCTTAATTCTATTGTCGAGCCGGGTGCAGCTGAGGCGCTTGCGCAGGCCCTCAGGTCGCTCGTTCAAGTTGAGTCGCCCCTTAGCTTTGAAAGTCGGATCATCAAAGGTACGGGGGAGAAGCGCGATTTTGCTTTCAGGGCAAAATTGAGCCCTGACAAGACAATTGTTTGCGTTGCTAATGACGTCACCGAGAAGAATCAACTAAATTCGAAGATTCGCGAGAGCGAAGAGCGCTTCAGGACTATTCTCAACAGCTTGCCTCTGATGGTCGTGGGGTTGAGTCCGTCGGGACAGATAACCGCTGTTAACGCGTATGGTGTGGCTCTGTCTAGGTATTCGCAAGAAGAACTTTTGGGGCAGTCGCTTGAGCACTTATTCTCCGCGCCAGAGGAGGCGAAGCTAAGTTCCAATACTGGCCTTAGCGCATCACCATCATCTTTACCTGGTGTTGATGAACTTGTTTTGAATCGCTTAGAAGGTGTGCAATTAACGCAAAAGCTCCGGCGCAAAGATGGCACCTACGTGTCTGTGGAGCTTGTTCTCGGCAACTACGCTGATGATGGTATTGCGGAACAGAAGAACAACAAAGAATCGGATCGGAGAGCTGATAAGAAGAGTCTAGCCTTTGTGCGCGACGTTTCTGTGCGTGAGCAGATCGAGATAGCCAAACGAGATTTCGTCAATATGATTGGTCACGATCTGCGCTCGCCACTCATGTCACTTTCGGCTACGTTGAGCTATATTTCTAAGGCCACAAGTTTGCCGGCTGTGGCTGAGGCCGAGAAGGTATTTTATAGTCTCATTGCCCTTACTTCAGACTTCTTATACTTGGGCCGACTAGAGGCTGGTGAAGAGCATTTAGGTATAACTCAAACTACCTTTTCTTCTTTGATAAATAGCTTGGTGCAAGCGATTACCGCCAGTGAACTTACCAGACCGCTCGTTGGTAATTTTGGTAGTACTGCTAGTAGCGCTGCTAGTGGCGTTGATAGCTATACTCCACTCTCTATCAATCAACCGGCTGGCGACTTTGCTTTGTCTGCTGACGTAGAGTCGTTAAGCCAAGCCATCATGCACCTGTTAAGTGTATTGTGCTCGGCTGGTTCTTCACAATCTCAGTACGTTATTGACTTTCGTCATCAGCCTTATGGCTTAGAGGTTTTGATTGTTGGCTCGGGCTTGAGTCTGAGCTCATCAATACTGGATAGTTTGTCTCAGGGTTATGTGTCATTTTCTCAAGCCACAGGTAATTTACGCAGTGGGCTCAGCCTTGGCATAGCCATTGCCATTTTAGGTAGGCACGGTTGTAGCCTTAAGCAATATCAAAGCAATAAGCAACAAGGTTTTCACATCTTGGTGCCCTCGCGCTAATCAGCTCAATAGCTTCCGTACTAGATTTAGTTTCTTGTTCTAGTTTTAATTCTAGTTTTGGTTTTATTTCTAGTTTTATTTCTAGTTCTGGGCTTTAGGAGTCTTGACGCTGCTTGCTGCCGTGCTTGTTACCGGAGCGGTTTTGGCAGTCGCGTCAGACTTTGTAGTAGTGTCAGATTTTGTAGTAGCAGATGGAGTCGCGCTAGCGGTTTCGGTTAGAGAGAAAGCCCCTGTTGCTACGGCCTTTTTGAATTCATCAGTTAACTGAATGTCGGCGTTTTTACGATGTTGGGTCATCCAGTCTATCTCTGCTTTTTCTTTGTTCTTAGCAGAGATCATTTCTTCTAAGGGCTTCTTCACTTCAGCTAGAGGAATGTCACCAGCTGTTTGTCTTTCAGTTACTTTGATTACGTGATAGCCGAAATTAGTTTCAACTACTTCTGGCACAACCTGGCCGGCTTTGACTTTGCCTACTGCCGCCATAATCTTTAATTGGTCCGGTCCATTGACTGTGGCAAGATCCATATAACCAAGATCGCCGCCGCTTTTGGCCAGGCGGGCCGGTTCGTCTTCAGTGTAGTTGTCCGCTAAAGTTTTGAAATCGGCCCCTTTTAGAGCTTGAGCCAAGTAGTCTTTAGCTTTGTTGTATTGAGCTTGCTTAATTACTTTGACTTCGTTATCGAGGTCGGCTCCTTTCAGTTCAGGCTTCTGCTCTTGGAGTTGTGTTCTCACACTTTTGAGAGGCCCGGCATCAACTGCCGGTGCTGCTACCACAATGTGAGATAGTCGCACGCGCTCACCGTGCTTTAGGCGGCCTTTATTGGCTTCAAATTCTTCTTTTACTACTTTTTCGCTAGCGGCCGGTGCTGCTTTGGCTATGCTCTCCAGCATCATCTTGATCATTTGCGAAGAAATTATCTCTTCGCGAATTTGGTCAGGTGTTTCACTGGCATTGTTTACGTATTGTTTGAATCTTTTAGTTTCTTTGATCTGAACGAAGCTATTGGCTGCCTTCTGATAGAAGCCTGCTTTATGCGCTTCTTTCAATACGATTTCGCGGTTAATTAGTTCGCTCAATAGCTGGCTTTCAATTACTTTTGTGCCGCATTTAAAAGCCAGGCCAAGCTCTAATACTTGCTGGTTAAATTGGGCTTCGGTCATATTTCTTTCTTTGAGGAAGGCCGCAAGAGGCTTGCCGTCAAGGGCTTGAGCCGAATGAGCCGACTCAATCATTTTCTTTTTCTCTTCTGGCGTCAGAGTCAAGCCCATTTGTTTGGCTTGTGCTAAGAGTGAACCCATCTTCTCTGGTTGCATTGCAATCATCGATTGCAGTGAAATTATGGCTGCTTGATACTCTTTTTTGAAGCGACTGACTGTCACCGGTGATCCATTTACTGTGCAAATGATCATGGTGTCTGGGAGCTTGACTAAGTTAACTCCGGCAACAGGCTTTAATTGGGGTAAGTCGCTAAGTACTGCCGGGAGTGATCCACTGGCGGCAGATTTAGCATTATCGCCTGGGTTGCCGCCTTGGGTGCTGCCTGTCTGTGGGCTGCTTGTTTTGTCGGTAGTATCGCTAGAAGTCTCAGGTTTCTTTTCGCTCTGGCAGCCGGCTATTGCAAGAGAAAGTGTCAGCGCCAACAAGACGTTCAAATTGTTGCTGTTTCTTTTGCTTCTATTACTTGCGCTATTCACAGTACTGATATCCTCTTTTGACATTTTAGGCTGGTTTGGCGTGAACATTTGCCACCATGGCACCGAGAAGTTCTGCCAGCAAATCGAGTTGATCTTCTGGATCATCACCTTGGGACTTTACGAGAATGTATGGACTTGAACCTTGACCACCAGCGATACCTGGTTTGCAGGTAGTGCGGTTTGCCAGATGTTTCGGCAGGCCATTTTGAATTGGAATCCACTGTTGTAGGCGGAATGGTACGTACAAGCGCAGACCTTGCATGTCTGGCTTGATCGATTGTACGTTGGCAGAGCTTGCCACTAGTCTTAGTTTTACCACTTTGGTCAATTGCTCAGTTTCTTTTGGAATGGCGCCGAAGCGGTCACGCCATTCGTCAAGCAGCATAATCAGTTCGCGGTCGGTTTTGACATCAGCTAGTCGTTTGTATTCGATCAGGCGTTGTTCATTGTCTTCGATGTAAGACTCAGGAATGAAGGCTGTGACGTTGATATCAACTGCAGTATCAGCTTCTTGCACAACTGCCTCGCCCTTGAGTTCAGCCACTGACTCTTCAAGAATTTTGCAATAGAGTTCGAATCCCACTGAAATCATGTGACCATGCTGTTCAGAGCCGAGAATATTTCCCACGCCTCTGATTTCCATATCGCGTAAGGCGATTTGATAACCCGAGCCAAGCGAAGTAAATTCGCGAATTGCTTTCAATCTTCCTTGGGCTTGCTCTGATAGAACTTTTGATGGAGTGTACAAGCAGTAGGCATAGGCCTGGGCATCTGAACGGCCAACGCGACCACGGAGCTGATACATCTGGGCGAGGCCGAGTTTGTCAGCATCATTGATGATGATGGTGTTGACGTTGGGAATATCTAGACCAGATTCAATAATTGTGGTGCAAACAAGGACGTCATATTCATGGGCAAAGAATGCCAACATGACGTTTTCTAGATCGCGCTCATTCATCTGGCCGTGGCCAATAGCGATGCGTGCTTCTGGAACTAGTTGCTTGACTTCAAAGGCAATTTGCTCGATGTTTTCAACGCGGTTGTGAACAAAGTAAATTTGTCCGCCACGCTCCATCTCGTGCAGAATGGCCGTGCGCACTAAAGGCAATTTGTATTCGCCCACGAAAGTTTTAATTGGTGCGCGGTTGATTGGCGGCGTGTTAATTTGCGACATGTCGCGAGCGCCAGATAAGGCCATATATAAAGTACGCGGAATAGGAGTGGCTGACATGGTCATAACATCAACCATTACGCGCAGTTGTTTTAGCTTTTCTTTGTGGGCAACACCGAAGCGTTGCTCTTCGTCGATGACAACCAGGCCGAGGTCTTTGAAGGCAATATCTTTTTGCAGCATACGGTGGGTACCGATTACTACATCACACTCACCAGTGCCCAGTCTGCGCGCTACTTCTCTTTGCTCTTTTGCCGTACGGAAACGCGAGAGAAGACCGACTTTAATTGGATAGGGAGCAAAGCGCTCAGCCATGGTGTTGTAGTGCTGTTGAGCCAAGATAGTGGTAGGCACGAGAACTGCCACTTGCTTGCCAGACATCACTGTCTTGAAGACACCACGAATGGCCACTTCTGTTTTGCCGAAACCAACGTCTCCGCAAATAAGTCGGTCCATTGGCTTGGCTGATTCAAGGTCGCCTTTCATGTCTTGAATGGCTTGCCATTGATCTGGTGTTTCTTCATAAGGGAAGGCTTCTTCCATTTCGTACTGCCATGGTGTATCAGGCGTACACTGGAAGCCTTCTTGTTTAGCTCTTATAGCGTACAAATTGACCAGATCTTCGGCCACTTGCTTAACTGATTTTTTGACGCGCCGTTTGGTTGATTCCCACTCGGCACCGCCTAGACGTGAAATTCTCGGTGGGTTGTCTCCAGCTCCGCGGTAGCGGGAGAGCAAGTTGATTTGATCGACAGGCACATATAGTCTGTCGTCGCTGGCGTAGGCAACGCTGAGAAATTCGCGCTGTTGTCCGTCGACGGTCATCCGTTTGACGCCTTCAAATTGGCCGATGCCGTGCTTCATGTGCACAACGTAGTCGGTTACTTTTAAATCGGCGACGGAAGTGAAGCGCTCGTAGTTCTTCTCTGCTACTGGTCTTCTATAAACTGTCGGTTTGCGCTTGACGCCAAACATTTCAGCGTCAGTACAAGAAACTAGCTCGACATCCTTTAGTTTGAAACCGTGGGTGAAGCCGTGCCGGCAGACCATTACAACAGGCCCAGAGGGCTGGTTCTGGTTTTGATTTAGGCTCGGGTTTAGACCTTGGCTCTGGCTTAGTTTGAGATCGTCCAGGCTAGGCATTTGGCCGGAGAGAATATCATCTAAAGACGATATTGAAAGCGATGGTGGCTGGGCTTTGCCATTGTTAGCGCTTCCTGGTCCTGGGGCACCGCCTGATGCTTGGGCGCTATCGTCGAGGGGGAGAATATGGGTGTCGGCTTTATCATCACTTTGGGAGAGATAGACAGCAGGAATGTCCCACTCTTTCATGATGCCTAAAATGCGCTGAGGCTGCTCTGTTGAAATCAGAACATTCAAGCCTTCTTTGCGCCAGCTTCTTACTTTTTCAGCCATGACATCAATTTGATTGCCAAAGCGCTCGACTGGTTGACAGTCAAAATTGATAACTGAATTAGCAGCATTAGAATTGCTAGTATCAGCTCCATCTAATGCCATTGGCAAGGTGGAAACATAAATGCGCTGGTGGCGTTTAAGCTGCTCAGTTATTTCACGGGCGCTGAGGTGAAGCGGGCGTGGCAGAGGCAGCAAACGACCAGTTTCTAGCCCTTCTTTGAAGGCAGCATCAAGCTTCTCTTGGTAGGATGAAAGAGCGGCTAGCAATGTGTCCCATTCGTCGAGCACAATCAGACTGTTATCTCTGATGTAATCGCATATGGTGGCAAGCTTTTCGTGAACGTAAGGTGCGTAGTATTCTACTGATTCGGGGTAGCGACCGGCTCTAAGTGCTTCTAAGTCGCTTTCCATGACGGTCATCAGTGTTTCGGCCGATGATGGATCTAGAGTCTCGGCTGCTTTTTCTGTAACGGCTCTGAGGGTATCGACTAGCTTGATGCGAGCCTCTTCGCTTTGATCGGCGACAATCCACCAACGAGGCACAATAACACAGCTCTCAAGCGATTCGATCGATCTTTGCGTATCGGTATTGAAGACGCGCATCGATTCGATTTCATCACCAAACAATTCAATTCTAAATGGTGAGCCGCAAGATGGATAAATATCGACAATGTCACCGCGCACGCTAAATTCGCCACGCAAGGTCACTAATGATTCGCGTGAATAACCTAAGTTAGCTAGTCTGCGAGCTACTTCTTTAGTATCAATTGTTTCGCCAACATTGAGGCGCAAGCAATTGGCAGTTAATTCTTCGGGTGTAAGAACTCTTTGGCTGAGGGCACGAGCAGTAACTACACAGATAAAAGGCTCGTCTGGCTTTTCTTGGCAGTGGCGTAAGACTTCAAGCTGAGCTGCTACGTTGTCTGGGCTAGAAAGCACTTGCTCGTAGGGCGAGACTTCAGAACTGGGGTAAACAAAAATCGGATATTTGCTTAAGTTGGTCAACTCTTGGTGATAACGGGCACCAGTATGGTTGTCTTGCACAACTAAGAAAATAGCTCGCTTAGTTTCGTGACCCAAAACTGAGAGCACAAGCGATTTAGCTGAATCGGTCAAGCCGGTCAAATTTAGTTCGCCGCTGCTACCCTTGGCCGTTCGAGCAAGGAGCCGCGCATATTGCGAGCTAGAGATAAAAAGCTGGTGCAGTTTTGCTGCGAGGTTACTGTTGCGCGTTAGCATTTTTGGCGGGGTTCCCTTCACCGTATTGCAAATCAGTAAAAATAACGCTCGAGCGAGCCATATCTTGCCGATTTGGGAAAAAGGCATTCTACCATTTTGACCAAGCCGCTGGCTCTACGTGTAACGGGCTCTAAAGGGTTACATCTTGTATTATTGCTTTCAAATGCAATTGGAGGCAAAAGTGCAAAAACGAGCAGGCTTAACTCTATGCCTGGTCTTGGCTATTACTTCAACCCTCAGTCTCTCCGCTTTACTAGTGAAGGCTGAAGGTAGTCGCTATCGTCCAGATACCGTTGCGCATATGCAGCAAGGCATCAAGTTTTTGCGGGCAAAGCAGTTAGACCAGGCCCGTAGCCAGTTCGAAACTGTTATCAAGATGGAGCCTTCTATTCCTGATGCCTACAACAACATTGGTCTTTCTTACGCCTACGAGAATAAAGTCGATAAGGCCATCCAGTACTACCGCAAAGCCCTTGATATTGAGCCGCTTTATGTGCCAGCTCTGAATAACCTTGGCCTTGTGCTTTACTCGACTGGTAAGGCTGAAGAGGCCCTCTATTACTGGCGATTGTGCCTTAAGATTTCTGGTGGCCAAGAGCCCGAATTGCACTACTATGCCGCTAATGCCATGCGAGATGTGGGTCAGAAGAAAGAAGCTCGTGAAAACTATTTGATTGCCATAAAGCTCGACCCCTCCCATGCCGCGGCCCATAGCGGGCTTGCCGCCCTCGATTTGAGTGAAGGGCGGTTAGATGAAGCTTTTGCTGAAGTAAACAAGGCCATTAAGCTGAAACCTGATTCTGCCTTTAGTTATTATCATCTCGGCTTAATTGAGGAGCGTCGTCACAATGTGGCGGCGGCGATTAAGGCCTACGAGACTTCGCTTAAATATGAAACAGTCAGCAAATACGCCCAAGAGACCAAGAATCGCATAGCCAAGCTTAATGGCACTGCACCTGCCTCCGGCAATCTGGCTCAGGGGCAATTTAATTCTGGGCAAGACGACCAACAGGGCCAGGGCGATGATGACGGTCGTTCCGAGATGCAGGGCTCAATGCGGCAAGCCGCTCGCGAAGCCATGAAGCGCCATGCTTGGGCCGAGGCGGTTCACGATTTTGACTCGCTTATTAGAACGGGTGCTGGCGAAGATCCGATTGTGCTCAATAATTTGGGCTATTGTCAGGCCAACTTAAATCAGTTAGCGAAAGCTGTAGAGTCTTATCGCAAGGCTTTGATGATTAAATCCGATGGCTTCCCCGAGGCTCAATTCAACCTGGGTATGGCTTTGCGGCGCATGGGTGACAATGCCGGAGCTGAGGCGGCTTTCCGCAAGGCAATAGATGATTCAAGCCTGCGCAAGAAGACCAATCCGCTGGCCCAGAATATGTTGGGAATTATTTTGCGAGAGCGCGGCGACTACAACGGAGCTGACCGGGCTTTTCGCAAGGCTATTTTGCAGTCAGGTGGGGACGTGCCAGTGGCTCACTATAACTTGGCTGTTTTACTTGAGCGCATAGAACGCAGTCGTGATGCTGTTTCTGAGTACAAGACTTATCTCAAGTTGGCTCCTCGGGGCAAAAATGCTACCAATGCCAGGTTGCGCTTGAAGCGACTGACTGGAATGTAGTAAGCGCTCTTTGCTCTTTGCTTTGGGTTTGATACTTACTATTTGCATCCTTTTGTCTACTTAATAGGGTTCTTTGCTCTGGTTGTTAGTAAGTTTATGGTGAGTTTCTGTTCATTTACTCTGTACATATAGAAATGGTTGCCAACAGAGTTGCAATCCTTATAGTAAAATTCGGAAATGAGTACTGTAGAAAGCGATATCACAAAGGCCGTCAACGAGCCGGTTAATCCTCCTGTTGAGCAATCGGACATGCCCAGCGCCGAAGCGGTAGAAGCCGTTTGTGCTGTGGCGTCTAAGCGTGTGGTTTCGCCAGTTCAGGCCAATAAGACTCGTGTGGCTGTTTTGATGAGTGGCGGCGTTGATTCCAGCGTTACAGCCATGGAAATGATCAAGGCTGGCTATGATGTCATTGGTGTGACAGGCTGGCTGATTAAGTCTGGTAGCCGTTGTTGTGATACTGGAATGGTTGATGCTGCTCGAGTATGCGAACAATTGGGCATCGAACATCACGCCGTAGATTTGCGTGAGATGTTCAAGGCCGAAATTATTGATCAGTTTCCGCAGTCTTATGCTCGAGCTAAAACTCCCCTGCCATGCAGTGTCTGCAATACATTAGTGAAGTGGGGCGCTCTATTGCGCTATAGTCAGAAAATTTTGCAAGCCAGATACATTGCCACTGGGCATTACGCTCGGGTGGTTGAAACTGAAGATGGCTTTAGATTGGCACGGGCAAAAGACCCACGTAAAGACCAATCATATGTTCTCTGGGGCCTGACTATGGAGCAGCTCAAAGCTACTCTGCTTCCGCTTGGTGATTTCAGCAAAGATGAGATTCGTGCCCTGGCCGATGAGGGTGGTTTGGTAACTGCCAATAAGCCCGATAGCCAAGATCTCTGTTTTATTCCGCGCGGCACTACTACTCAACAGTATCTCGGCAATTTCTTAACTGCTGAGCCGGGGCCGATTGTACATACGGTCACAGCTGAGATGCTGGGGCAACATCAAGGTACTTTCAATTACACTATTGGCCAGCGCAAAGGTCTTGGTATCGCTTATCACGAGCCTCTTTACGTTACTTCTATTGACCCCGACACTAGAACTGTCTATGTCGGGCCGCCAGAGGCTTTGCTCCGTAAAGAATTAACCGCCTCGGCAGCCAATTGGCTAATGGAGACACCACCGGTGGAACCATTCGAAGCTTTGGCAAAAATTCGCTATAACTCTAAAGCTGAACCCGCTACTGTTTACCCTTTGCCTGATGCTCAGGTACGGGTGGTTTTCCATGAGCCACAACCTGCTATAACTCCAGGACAAGTACTTGGTATATACGACTTGACCGATACCTATATCCTTGGTGGCGGTTGGATCGACTGAATCTTGGTCGAACTCTAAATTCTCTCTATTTGATTGAAACCGAGTGGACTGAAACTCAGTCGTTGCGCGGTTGCCATTTATATTTTATAATAATGCTCGGTGCTATGGGTGGTGGCTAGTTATTTGCTTTCTCTCCCCTGGCATCTTGATGCAAATACTTTGATACTAGTACCGTAGTGCTAATACTGTACTTTTAGTACTTAATGTGGGGGACTGCCGCTTGTTCGACAGCTTAAATTTGATAGGGCTTGAGAAAGCAACTGGCGCTAAATTTGTTGCTCGCCTGTTACCGGTTTTGCTGGCTCTTACATCGCTGGTTTTCGTACCTGCTGATGTTCAGGCTAGAAAACATGCCAGCACCTCATCTAGTCATTCGGCTCGTTCGTCGGCTAGTAAAGGTCGCAGCGCTAGATCAGCATCGACTTCAAGAAGCTCCAGGTCGACAAGAGCTGCATCGACACGAGTAAGCAGTGGTCGCTCCCGTTCAAGCAGAGTGGTGGCAAGTTCGAGAACTAGTTCCCATGGTCGTGCTGGCAGGCATGGTCGTGGTCATGCTGTAGCGGTTCATTCAACCAAGCACCATCATGTGGTGGCACATGCTGCACCAAAGCCTCGCTATGCTTATCCGATTGGAATTTTTATGAGGAATGCGCCAAGCTTTGATACCTCTCCTCTAGACGCTCAAAATGCTAACGCCATTGCCTCTGCTTTTGATAGTGGCTCTGCTGATGCCTATGCTGCAAGGGTTCTGGTGCGTGCCGGTGTCGTCAATTATCATCCCCTTCATGGTGGCATTTTCTGGCGTAGAGAACCGGTCAAATATATTGTTATGCATTCCACCGAGACCGGTATTCCAGTTTCGGCCACTCGAGTGATTGATAGCTGGAGTTCCATGGGTCTTCGCCACCCTGGCGCTCAATATGTAGTTGATCGCGATGGCACCATCTTCCAGGCGGTTGATCCAGATCTTGCCACTGTGCACGTCAATATTTTCAAAACTCTTCCTGGTATCAATAACGACAACAGTATCGGCATTGAAATTAACCATACTGGTTCACAAGGCTACCCTCAAGCGCAGATGCGTGCTGTCACTCGTTTAGTGGGCTATTTACAGAGTCGCTACAATGTCGAGAACGAGAACATCATTACTCACCGTTACGCTCAGCAAGGCGACCATACTGACCCTGTGAATTTCGACTGGGATGGCTTTATTGCTACTAAAAATAGTTTCCGCAATCAGGCTATTGCTTATCGCTCTAATAAGATCAAAGACGAGTCAAGGCGTTGGAAACATGAAGTGGAAGTGCCTGTTAATACTTACATGAAGCCTCACACTCAGTTAAGCAAACCAGCTTCATTGCCTAGTGATGTTAGTGCTCCTGCCACTACCGTCAATACAACAACTACTGTTAATTCTGGCTCTGG
>Ga0075444_10001415_pt1 | contig 14790 bp, 15 predicted proteins | sample CoawatmetaG01DNA_FD_76836 | JGI IMG/M metagenome (GOLD analysis project Ga0075444, IMG submission 76836) | Marine microbial communities from the West Antarctic Peninsula - Coastal water metaG017-DNA | ecosystem: Environmental > Aquatic > Marine > Coastal | place: Atlantic Ocean: West Antarctic... | reverse complement strand
ATTTTCAAGCATGGATTAATTTAAACCCTCTTATGCCATTTGGAAAAACATTAATAAATTCAAATAACATTGATGTTTATATAGTTACAACAAAAAATAAAGCAGCTACAATAGCCCTATTGGATTACTATAAAATTAAAGTTGCAGGAATATATGCAAATGATGAAATAAAATCTTTTGGTTCTAAGGGCGAGCTAATCAAGTCATTGATGCTAGAGAAAAATCAGGAAGAAGCATTATTTCTTGATGATGCAGTTGAGCACCTTGATACAATTAAAGATGATAATGTAAAGTGTTTTTTTGCTGATTGGGGTTATGGGAAAAATAGCACTTATGACATTTATAAATATTAAAACACAGAGATAAATTTGAAAGAAAAATTTCTTAGATATATTTTTAATAAACAGCCCTGTTATGGAATTGTTAAAGGTGAATTAGTGCACCAGATTGAGTCTGATTTTTTAATTAAAAAACCAGTTGAAACTGGAAAAATTGTAGAACTCAATAAAATAAAAATTCTTCCTCCAGTAATTCCATCAAAGGTAGTAGGCCTTGCATACAATTACAAAGACTTAGTTGGTGATAGAGAAAATTATTCTGAACCTCTTATATTTCTTAAGCCTAGTGCATCTATTATTGGTATGAATGATGAAGTAATTGTTCCTAAAAATAGAAAAACTTGGGGAGAAGTTGAACTTGCAATCGTAATTGGTACTGAGGCTAAGAATGTTCAATCCAAAAACGCAAATAACTATATATTCGGGTATACCGTTGCTAATGATATTACTATGCAAAATATAGACTCGCGCGACCACCATTTGGCAAGCTCAAAAGGATGTGATACTTTTTGCCCGCTTGGTCCATGGATTGTTACAAATGTCAATACATCAAATTTATCTTTAACAAATCACATTAATGATAAGTTGTTTCAAGAGGGCAACACATCGAATCGAATAGTAGATGATTTTGAAGCTGTATCATTAGTAAGTCATTATATGACACTTAATCCTGGAGATATTATTATTACTGGAACTCCAAAAAATGCAATGAATTCATTGCTCTATGATCAGTCTGAAATAAGTATTACAGTTGAGGATATTGGAACATTAACGAATAAAGTTAAAATAACAAATTAAAATAACAAATAAGGCTTAATACAATGAAACAAGTTATAGTTATTCCTGCAAGGATGTCTGGCACTAGGTTGCCAGGGAAACCTTTGAAATTAATTAATGGAATGCCAATGATATGGCATGTATGGTCAAAATGCCAAGAAATTCATGATCCTGAATTAATATATATTGCGACTGAAGATCTTGAAATTGAAAAATATTGTGCTGAAATGAATATTAATTGTGTAAATACTGGTCTAGCAAAAACTGCTGTTGATAGGATAAAGTTATTTGCTGATGAAATTATTGCTGACTCATATATTAATGTTCAAGGAGATGAGCCAATTGTGAATCCAGAAGATATTAAAAAAATCCTTTTGTATAATAAAAAGTATCCAGACAGGGTTATTTTTGGAAAAACTTCGTGTAATGAGATTGAATTTAATGATGTTTCTAAAGCAAAAGTCGTATGTTCTAAAAGTGGTCGATTAATGTATGTATCACGAGCTGGTATTCCTGTAAATCCTAAAGGTAATTTTTATAGTGCTGAAAGAGCAATTTGGATTTTTGCTTTTAATAAGGCAAATTTAGATACTTATTTTAATTATGGAGATGCCAAAATAGAAAAAATAGAGGAGTCCGATATTATTAGATTTTTAGAACTTGATATACCTGTTTTTTGTGTTGATGTTGTTGGTGATAGTTGGGCTGTGGATGAAATGAAAGATATAAAAATCGTAGAGCAGTTAATTAATCAGCAGAATAGAAACTAATTTTAAGTATTAATTGACGCATTATGAAATCAATGATCTTTAAAAGGATTTAATTATGAGCGTATATATTACAGTTGAGGATATTAGAACATGGCTTTACACAAGATAAAACACCTTATTGAGGGTTAAGAAGATGAAATATCGCGTTGGTATTACTGATTATGTTAAGGCTCCTTATGATGTTGAGGCAAAAGCTTTTCCAAATGTGGAATATGTTTTTCTAAATTCTGAAGACCTGGATGATTTTGATCAAAATGTCTTAGCTGAGCTAGATGCGCTTTTAGTTTGGCATGCTCATATTGGTGAGCGCGCTGCTATAGCATTGAAAAAAAGCTGTATTGTTGTTCGTTATGGTGTAGGTTATGACAGTATTGATATTGCTGCTTTATCAAAGGAGGGTATTCCATTTTGCAACACTCCTGATTATGGCACGGAAGAAGTTGCTGATACTGCGTGCGGGATGATTCTTAATATGCAGCGCAAGATAGCCTCCTATGATTTTGCCTGCCGAAATTACCAGAGTGGCTGGCAAGAGCATGTCCAACCTCCATTAACACGAACTAATAAGCAGACGTTGGGTGTAGTTGGAGTTGGAAGGATTGGTACAGCTGTAATAAATCGTATGAAGGCATTTGGCTATCGAATTATTGGCTATGATCCTTATCAGCCTTCTGGCCATGAAAAGGCTGTAGGCTATGAGCGTAAACAGTATTTAAAAAATCTACTAGAAGAAAGTGATGTTGTAACTGTTCATTGTCCATTGAATAATGAAACTAGAGGATTGATTAACGATGAATTTATTGCAACAATGAAGTCAGGGAGTATGCTAATCAATACTGGAAGAGGTCAGGTTTTACTAGATCTTGATTGTATAGAAAAGCATTTACGGTCAGGACATTTGAGTGCGGTTTCATTTGATGTTTTACCTCAAGAGCCACCATCATTCGATCACCCGCTTATAAGTGCATGGAAGAACAATGAGGAGTGGGCAGTTGGGCGAATTACAATTAATCCACATTCATCCTACTACTCAGAGCAGGCGCTTTTTGAAATGCGTTATAAGGCAGCGGAAACTATACGTATATTTTTTAAGGAAGGCTTGTTACGCAACCAGGTTCTTGTATGATTGAAAAGCATGTTAAGTAAGAGAGATAAAGCATTGTTAAAACAGTTAATGGTGCGTTTAAATGTTAGTAGTCACATGCAGTGTGTGGCTTTTAAAAAATAAAAAAATTATATTATGAAAATAATTGCATTAATTCCTTTTTGGACAGATTACAAGCCTTTAAAGGCATCTTTGACTTGTAAGCCATTGGTTAAAGTTAGTGGTAAGTCACTAATTAACAGAACTATTGAAATTATTAATCATATTAAATTGATAGATAAGGCTGTTGTTTTTACCTCTGATAGTGAAGTATTCGATCATATTGACGATAGCGTTAGTTATCAGATTGTTCAAAGAGATGCCAGTTTAAACTCTGACAAGGCTTCAATTGAAGATATTATTAATGAATTTTTACAGGTTTCAGATGCAGATATTGTTGTATTAATACATCCTAAAAGTCCATTTATTCGACCGCAAACAATTGAAGAGTGTGTTGAAAAAGTTTTGACAGGTGGATTTGATTCAGCATTTGTTGCCAATAGTATTAAGAGACAGGCATGGTATAAAGGCAAGCCTCTTAATTATTTAATCGATAAAGATACACCTATGTTATCCGAGCTAGAGCCTGTTTTAATAGAGTCAAGTTCAATCTATGTATTCACTCGGGCGCTATTTAAAAAAAATCGTCATCGTATAGGTGAAAACCCATACATCAAAGAAGTTGGTCATTTTGAAGGATTTGAAGTTAATAATAAAGATGATTTAACGATGGCTGAGCTAATGATTAATGCGGGCTTGGATAAGGAATTTTAAATGAAGGTTGTTAATGTCAAGATTTCAGAGCACAAATATGATGTTTATATCGGCAGAGATTTGCCGGACCATATTGCTAAATTATTAAGCTCACTCTCGCAAGAGCAAAAAGTACTTGTTGTTACTGATAAATTTTTTGAAAAAACATATGCTAAATTAATCCAGACATCGCTAAATGATAGGGATTTTGATTGCTCAATTCATGTAATGAGTGGAGGTAAGAGTAGTAAATCCTTTAATGAGGTATTAAGAATTTATGGAGAGTTAGAGGTAAATAACTTCGCTAGAGATTCTGTATTGATTGCATTAGGTGGTGGCGTTATAGGCGATTTAGCAGGCTTTGTCGCAAGTACTTGGTATCGCGGTATGGCATTTGTACATGTTCCAACTACCTTAATGGCAATGATTGACAGCAGTATTGGTGGTAAGGTTGCTATTAATTACAGGGATACCATTAATGCAGTTGGTAATTATTATCATCCTGTTGCCAATTTTATGGATTTAAATCTTATTGATTCTTTAAGTGAAAGGGATTATCTTTCTGGCTTGGCAGAAGTTATTAAATGCGCTTTTATTGCTGACAGTGACTTTGTTGATTATTTACTTAAACATAAAGAGCAAATTCTAAAGAGAAATCAAGGGTGTTTAGTGCACTCAATGCAACGCACAATTAAAATCAAAGTTGACCATGTGCATAACGATGTTAGGGAAGGTGGTAAGCGCCTACTATTAAATTATGGGCACACAATGGGGCATGCTATTGAAATGGCAACCCGTACTGAAAATGGCGAGAGTTTTCGACATGGTGAAGGGGTTGCACTTGGTATGGTGGCTGCAGCCTCTGTTGCGCAGTCACACTTATCTACACCTGTTGAAATTGGGCGACAAATAAGAGATATTTTAAAGAAATATAAGTAACCAACTTTTTTCTCTGCTTCAGAACTTGGCTTTAAAAGGGATGAGTTAATTGAGTCGTGTGCTCGCCTTATCTTGAAAGATAAAAAAAGAAAAAATAATCAATTAAGGTTTATTTTGGTTAATCAACTGGGTAAAGCAAATGTTTATACTGGTATTTCTAAAGAACATGTAATTCAAGCATTTCAAGCAGTTATTAGGGGGTAATTATATTGTTAAAAGATAAAGTATGTATTGTTACTGGGGCAGGTAAAGGTTTTGGCAAAGAGATTGCTAAAGAATTTTACGCACAAGGTGCTAAATTAGCCTTAATTACTAGAAGTCAAGAAGATATTGATAACTTGATGGTCAAGTTTGACAGTGAAAGAGTCTTATCTATTTGCGGAGATGTTTCTGATGGAAATATAGTTAGTCAATTTATTTCGCAGACGATTAATAAGTTTGGAGTAATTGATGTCTTAGTAAATAATGCCGGTATGCGCTTTAGAAAAGAATTTCTTGATATAAGCAATGATGAATTAGATCAGGTATTAGATGTTAACTTAAAAAGTATGGTTTTCTTATGCCAGAAGGTGTTGCCATATATGATTAAAAATAATAGTGGAAAAATCATCAACATGTCATCTATTGCTGGAACTTTAGGATTTGCTAATTTATCTGGTTATGTCATCTCAAAGGCGGCAATTATTGGCTTAACAAAGTCTTTAGCTGTAGAGTTTGCCGATAGAAATATACAGATCAATGCATTGGCGCCAGGATTTTGCAAAACCTCGTATTTTGAAAACTTTCAGGAAAATAAAGAGTTATATGATTTTACATTATCAAGAACACCAATGAATCGGTGGGGTGATAGTAAGGAAATAGCAGATGTTTGCGTTTTTTTAGCTTCTGATATGTCTAATTATATGACTGGAGAGGTGTTAAAAGTGGATGGGGGATGGAGCGCATGTTGAAAGATAGTGTTAAAATATTAGGAGTCATACCTGCAAGATATAAATCTACAAGATTTGAAGGCAAGCCATTGGCATTGATCAATGGCATTCCCATGATTAAGCGAACTTATAATCAAGCCAAAAAATCAACCAAATTAAATGAGTTGATTGTTGCTACTGATGACCAAAGAATTGTAGATTATTGTAAAAGTGAGAGTATACCAATAATTATGACATCAGAACACTGTTTGACTGGAACAGATAGACTTGCTGAAGTGTCTAGTAAATTAGATTATGATTTTTATATCAATATACAAGGGGATGAGCCAATTATTGACCCTATGTCAATCAGTCAAATTATAGATTTATATCAAAAATATGGGGATGAATATATGGTGTATACCTTGTACAAATTTATTACAGATGAGCATGAAGTTAATAGCAAAACTATTATAAAAGTTATTGTTAATAAGCATGATGATGCCATGTACATGTCAAGATTGCCAATACCTTTTTCAAATTCAGACTTGGTTCCAAATTTTAAACAACAAATACCAGTATATGGGTTTACAAAAAAAGCATTAGATGTATTTTCTAAGCAAAGAAAAACGTTAAATGAGCAATATGAAGATTCAGAGCTACTAAGATTTATTGATTTAGGCTATAAAATAAAAATGCAGGAAACGACGTTAGATTCGATAGCAGTAGATGTGCCTAGTGACATTCAAAAGGTAGAAAATTTTCTTAACCAACATTAAATAAAAACTCTTATTTGAGCAGGGAATTAACTATGATTAGTAAGGAAAAATATCAATATTACAATTTTTCAGCTAACCGTTCAGTGACAGAAGCAAAGAAAATTTTTAAACAAAGAATTGAGGATGCCACCTATATATATAAAAAGCACAATGAGAATTTCGAAAAACGCAATTGCCCAATATGTGATAGTTGTGATTATGAATTAATAGATAGCTTCCATGGCATGTATGGTATTGATAAGTGCGACCAGTGTTCTTCAGTTTTTGTAAATCCTGCTCCTGATATTAATGCATTATCCGACTATTATGAGAACTGCTTGTGCAATAGGCAATTATCAAGTGTTATTAAGAATAGGTATGATCGCGATGATTTTATTAATGATGATAGGCTTGTTTATATTATTGAAATTATTAGGAACATAAAGCAGAAAAAGATAATTAAAATTTTAGAGGTTGGCTGTAATAATGGCACATTTTTATCAAAGTTAAGGCAGTGTTGCGAGCAGAATTTCCCACAACTTGAATTTGAATTATCTGGTGTAGATATTGACAAAGTTAGTGTACAAAATTCTGTAGATGATAAGTTAAATTTATTTCATGGGTTGGCAGAAAATATCTCCTCAGAGCTCCAAAATGAATATGACCTTATTGTTCATTTTGAGCTAATAGAGCATCTAATCAATCCTAAAAAATTTGTTGAATCTATATATGATATGTTGATTGATGGTGGCAAGATGGTATTTACTACGCCAAATATTAATGGCTTGGATAATCAGGCTATTGGTTACAATAGTATAAGATATTTAGCGCATGCTATATTTCCCCCTATGCACATTAATGCCTTTTCTATAGTTAATATAAGTCATTTTCTGATTGCAAATGGTTTTTCGATTGATAGTATATTGACTCCTGGAAAATTTGATATAGACATGCTTACAAGATCTCCAGATAAATTGAGTGGTGTGTTTAAATATGTGGCATTGTTAGGTGAGAGTGATAAAGCTTTGTTACAACAACTTATTGTTGATTTGAAAGTAAGTAGTCATATGCAGTGTATTGCATCAAAAAAACAAATAGAAGTATCAGGCAAAGCTAAGACAATCAAGTAATCCAGTTGGGCAAAAACTAGCAAACAACTGAATCACGAATAAATATCATATTGTGGTGCTTAAAGGCGAGGAGTTTACGCAAACGACAATAGTGAAATGGTTGACAATTTTTACAGATAACTAACTAAAATAAAAAATAATGTCAAAATATAGCGGCAAGATGTTACTTGTGTGGGATAAGGAGAGTGGGGATTTCCCTGTAGATGAAGACTTAGTATTGTGGTCAATTTATAATGAATCTTCAAGTGAGGCCATATGTTCTATCTCAAAATTTGTAGAAGAACATGCAGAAGAATTAAAGATTAGATATTTAGCTTTAATATATGATTTTGGCTTGGCAAAGATTGGTTCTAAATCAATTATTGACCATTTAGCAATTCGTCCAAATATTAGTTATTGGTGGATGACATTAGTTAGTGAAAAATGTAATTATGCAAAATCACCACAGATCAATAACGTTATTAAGATAATGGCGTTAGAGCAGTGGTTGCAAGAAAATAACTATCAAAAAATACAACTTTTGACAGCAAATAGAGAGCTTGCCATGTCTATTTCTCTATTATCAAAAAAACTATCAATAGATTTTGAGTGGGAAAAATCTATTGATAGTAAAAACAGTTCTAATTTAATAAAGAGGGTTTTCCACTCACTGCCTAATATTATCCAGTCCCCAATCTGGCTTCTACGTTATATGCTGCTAAATTGGCCGTTAAAAGATGTTGGGGTGAAGGAATGGAGAGAGACAACTGCGACTACAACTTTCGTCTCTTATTTGTTTAATCTAGTGCCGGAATCTGCAAAAAATGGTCAATATGAGAGTCGATACTGGACAAGATTGATAGATGTATTGGGAGATGATAAACACCCTACAAATTGGCTGCATATCTATTTTAAAGATGAATTATTACCATCTGCTAAAAAAGCACATGCCTTGATAAGAAGGTTTAATAATAAAGGAAATGGTAAGCAGACTCATGTAACACTCGCCTCATTCTTAAGTTTATCATTAATTCTTCAGACTTTAAAAGACTGGTGTAAGGTTTTAAAATTTAAAAAAAATGTTTGTAAAAAAGTAAAACTGAAAAGTGACTATCTTTGGCCTTTGTTTGAGAAAGATTGCCAAAGCTCAATGTCCGGTGTTGCATCCATAAGTAATTTACTCTATTTTAATCTGTTTGAAAGGGCTATGAATGAGTTGCCAGTGCAAAATAGAGGGTGCTACTTACAAGAGAATCAAGGCTGGGAACTTGGTTTTATCTCTGCTTGGAGATCGGCAGGGCATAGTAAAAATCTTATTGGGTTTCCGCACTCAACTGTGCGCTATTGGGATTTGAGATATTTTTTTGATCCACGTAATTATGCACACACTGGCAAAAATGATTTACCTATCCCTGACTATATTGGAGTAAATGGCTCTATAATGAAAAACAGTTATATTAATGGCGGCTATCCACAAGAGAGATTAATTGAGGTTGAGGCGTTACGTTATTTGCATTTATATAATTCTTCAGTATCGCAGATAAAAAATAATAAGAACAGACCGAAAGAAAGAACACTTTTGGTGGTTTGTGATTATCTGCAAGAAATTAACAGCAAACAGTTAGCGTTATTAATGGCTGCTTTTAAAGATATCGATCAATCTATCCGATATATTATCAAGCCTCATCCTGGATGCCCAATTAATATGCAGGATCTACCAGGCTTAAATTGCGAAATATCTACACAGCCAATCGATGAGCTGTTATTAATTAGTGATATTGTCTACTCAAGTTCGACAACATCAGCTGCCGTTGATGCTTACTGTACAGGGAAGCTGGTTATTACTATATTAGATGGAAGGAGTTTAAACCTAAGTCCGTTAAGGGGTGTTGGCGGCGTATACTTTGTCAGTAGTGCCAAAGAGTTGGTAGTTGCAATAAATGGAGCAGAGGTGAACGAGTTAGGGCAGAGGGAAGATTATTTTTATCTTGATATAGAGTTACCAAGATGGAGAAAGTGGTTAACAGATGAGAGTTTTAATGAAGTGGATCGAAAAGAGATTGATAAAATAAATTATGATTGGAGTATGAACTGATGAAAGTAGTAATTTTAGCAGGTGGTTTTGGCTCTCGATTAAGTGAGTTCACAGAGTCTATTCCAAAACCAATGGTTACGGTTGGCGGTAAGCCCATTCTATGGCACATTATGAATACTTATGCCAAGTTTGAACATAAAGATTTTTATGTTGCCTTAGGCTACAAGGCTGATGTTATTAAAGAATATTTCCTAAATTATAGAACGCTCAATTCTGACTTTACTGTGGATTTATCTAATGGTGGTATTGTTGCACATCAGCAAGATGCAGTAGACTGGAAGGTTACATTGGTAGACACGGGTCTCAACTCTATGACTGGGGGAAGGGTTAAGAGAATGCAAGATTTTATTGGTAATGAGCCTTTCTTGCTCACTTATGGAGATGGGGTTGCAGATATTGACCTTAATGCATTGATTAAATTCCACAAAGGTCATGGAAAGATGGTGTCTGTATCAGCGGTTCACCCGGGTGCGCGTTTTGGTGAGTTGGATATTAATAATAATGTTGTTACCTCATTTAAAGAGAAGCCGCAAGTAACTCAAGGCTGGATTAATGGCGGTTATTTTGTTATCGAACCCGAGTTTTTTGATTTGATTGAGGGAGATAGTACTATATTGGAAAAATCACCCTTGGAAAAAGCTGCACAAATGGGTGAGTTAATGTCTTATCAGCACAATGGATTTTGGCAATGTATGGATACTAAGCGTGATAGAGATTCTCTAGAAGATTTGTGGGAGGCTGATAGCGCTCCATGGAAATAAATAACCACTGCCATGATCAATTGTTGGTTGTAGGTGGGGCAGGATTTATTGGCCAAGATGTTGTTAAAAAATCTTTGACACAAGGGTTTGATGTAACAGTTATATCAAAAAATAGTTGTAGCTCTACCGACAGGTTAGACGGTGTATCTTATCTTTCTGTTGATATCAGTCATAATGCGAGTTTACTAGCCAAACTAGAAAATAAGGTGTTTGATTATGTAATTAATTTGGATCCCAATGGATACGCTTCGAGATAAAATATAACTCAACAAGATGTGCGACAATAAAGTTGCACCGTGGATGGTTTGGAATAATTAACTATGTTTAATAATATTTACAAAAATAAAAAAGTTTTAATTACTGGACATACAGGATTTAAAGGCTCATGGCTAACAACTTGGCTGCTGGATTTGGGTGCGGAAGTTGTAGGTATATCAAAAGATATACCAACGCAGCCGTCGATGTTTGAAGTGCTAGAATTGGAAGAAAAAATTCAGCATCATTTTATCGATATTCGTAATTTTGACGCACTTAATAAAGTTCTTATGCAAGAAAATCCAGATTTCATTTTCCATCTTGCAGCCCAAGCAATTGTTTCCACTTCTTACTTAGAGCCATTAGAAACCATCTCGTCAAATGTGATAGGCACAACTAATTTACTAGAGTCTTTACGAATTTCAAATCATCAATGTACGACAGTTATTATTACAAGTGATAAGGCTTATGATAATGTTGAGCAGGTTTGGGGGTATAAAGAAGATGATAAAATGGGCGGTAAGGATATATATAGTGGCAGTAAGGGCGCTGCGGAGCTTATTATTAAATCTTATTTTCATTCTTTTTTTAAGAATGAAGACTCAAATATCAAGCTTGCAATTGGCAGAGCGGGTAATGTTATCGGTGGGGGGGATTGGGCGCAAGATAGGATTGTTGTAGATTGTGTTGAAGCTTGGAGCAAGGGGAAGAGTGTTGAAATACGGAGTCCTGATGCTACTAGGCCATGGCAGCATGTATTAGAACCGCTTAGTGGGTATTTGAATTTAGGGCAAATCTTACATGAAGGTTATAGATTGCATGGCGAAGAGTTTAACTTTGGACCAAGAGCAGAGCAAAATCATACCGTAAGACAATTACTTGAAGATTTAAGTGAATATTGGGACTTTAAAAATATAGATGATGCGTTTACAGTAACTGACAACATTCCATTTCATGAGGCGGGATTGTTAAAGCTTAATTGTGACAAGGCGCTGTTTTATTTTAAATGGCAGGCAAATATGGGGTACAAGGATACTATTAAGTTTACTAGTGAATGGTATTATGCTTTTTATAAGGGTAGTGAAGATATGTTTTCTAAAACCTTAAGGCAAATTTCAAGTTTTGAAAATAAAGCGAAACATAAAAATATTTCTTGGAGTGAGTTATGAATAAAAAAATTCTTAATGGTTTAACTTTAGAGGATGGGATTTATAGTTATGATTTTAATAATATTGAACAAAAACGTGAAGTTGAAACTAGAGAAAAAATTGCAAACGGAGTTATAAGTGATGGTTATTTAAATGTATTATCTAAACATCATTCAATTGACGTAATGGATAAAGAGGTTGTTGTTTTTTTAAAGAGCATCCCAAAAAACGGATTGATAATTGATGTTGGTGGATGTTGGGGACAGCATTGGAGAAATTTGAAAGAAATGAGGCCCGATGTAAAGGTCTTTATTGTAGACTTTATAAAAGAAAATTTATACCATGCAAAGCAACTACTCAAAACAGATATAAATGATAATGTATATCTAGTTCATGGAGATGCAACAGATTTAGTTTTTAATTGCAATGTGTTTGATGGTTATTGGAGCGTTCAAACACTACAACATGTTCCTAACTTTTCTAAAGCAATAGAGGAAGGGTATAGAGTGTTAAAAAATGAAGGAGTGTTTGCTAATTACTCCCTAAATAATCAATCCATAATCAGATTTATTTATCAAATTTTTGGTAAAAAGTATTTAATCAAAGGTGCTAATGATTTCTTTTATTTGGAAAGAGCATCAAAAAACCAAAAAGATATTATTAAAAAAATATTTAATAATAATGTAAGCCAAAGATATTCAGAAATATTATTCAAACCTGAATTAGGATTAAGTTTAGCAGGTCGAGAGAACTCTTTTTTCGGTGTATTTGATAGTTACTTATCTAATGGATTTGGATTATGGTCATCGATAGCGAGGCAACAATCTTTCCATGTTAAAAAATAAATAATGTTAGAAGGGATATTATTAACACCATTAAAAAGATTTCATAATGAAAAAGGTGATATTTTTCATGCTATGAAAAAAAGCGATAAAGGCTTTAATGGTTTTGGTGAAGCTTATTTTTCAACTATCTCGAAAGGTGAAATTAAAGGGTGGAAAAAACATACACGGATGACTTTAAATATAATTGTGCCATTTGGCAAAATAGAATTAGTGGTTTATGATGGTAGCGAGTTTTTTAGCGTTATATTATCAAATAAAAATTATCAAAGGTTAACTATTGAACCTAATTTATGGCTAGCTTTTAGAGGTTTAGCTGAAGAGAATATGCTTTTGAATATTGCAAGTATTGAGCATGATCCAAAAGAATTAGAAAATATTGGTTTAAGTGAAATTCAATATGATTGGTAAAAAATTACTAATAACTGGCTCTGAAGGCATGCTTGGCTCTTTCCTTCTTGATTACTTTCATACATATAATTCGGTTGGTTTTGGAAAAGAGTTGGATATTACTGATTCAGTCAAAATTACAACTATACTAAACAATGAGAAGCCAGATATTATCATTCATACAGCTGCAAATACTGATCTTGAATTTACAGAATCTAACCCAGATATTGCATATAAGGTAAATACTTTAGGTACTCAAAATCTAGTAAATTACTGTTTAGATAAAGATATATTGTTAGTATATATATCAAGTACTGGCGTTTATGGAGACCATAAGAGTGAGCCTTATAATGAGCTTGATGATACATTTCCAACTACAATTCATCACAAATCGAAATTTGCTGCTGAAAATATTATAAGAAATCATTTAAATAAGTTCTTAATATTAAGAACTGGCTGGATTTATGGGGGTGATATTAGCTGTGCAAAAAACTTTGTAAAAAAAATAATTGATGAATCAAAAATGAATAAATTGATATTGTCCGATAACTCCCAGATTGGTTGTCCTACAAATATTTATGATTTTGCAAAACAAATTGAACATTTGATCTTAGAAAAACAATTTGGAATCTTCAATTGTGTATGTAAGGCTATCAATATTTCAAGATGTGATTATGTTAGTTTTATTTTGAAGTTTTCTGAAAATAATTCAATTGTAAAGGTTGCACCAGAAAATTATTTTAAAAGAGTTGCGCCAGTCTCAAAAAATGAATCAGCTGTTAACTATAAATTAGAGCTTTTAAATATGAATATTATGAGGAATTGGAAATTAGCTTTAGAAGATTACATGAATGAAGTAAAATTCTAGTGATTACTTATTTGATGAATATATAAATAGGATTGTTTCGTATTTTTTTTAAAGTTTAAGTTATTGATTTTAATTATTTAATTAAATTTATTTAATTTTATCTTTAAGTTAATTTGAACTAATTGATAGATAAAGTATATTTTTTTTAAATGATTTTGAAATGAAAGAGCCTTTAATAAGCGTAATTATTAATTGTTTTAATGGAGAGGAATATCTTAGAGAGGCTATTGACTCGGTTTATTCTCAAACATACAAAAATTGGGAAATAGTTTTTTGGGACAATGCTTCAACTGATTCTAGCTCATCTATTGCTAAGTCATACGATACAAGGCTTAATTATTTTTTTGGAAAATCATTAACAACACTTTATGAGGCAAGAAATTTAGCTTTAGATAAATGTCAAGGTGAGGCAATCGCTTTTCTTGATTGTGATGATATCTGGAAGCCTAATAAACTCCATGAGCAAGTTGTTTTTTTAAATATGGGTGCAAAAGTTGTCTTTGGGGGATATGAAGTTATTAATAACAAAGGTGAATTGCAAGGAAAAGTAATCAATAAAAGGTCACTAAGTACTAACACTTTATTAAGGAAAAATCCAATTTCAATTGGATGTGTAATGGTAGACTCAAAATTAATTAAAAAGTTCAAATTTGATTCAAGTTACAATATTCTAGGAGACTTTGATTTATGGGTTCGATTATCATTAGATTTCAAATTCTTTTCTACAGGAAGTTTGCTTGAGTTATCTAGGAAGCATTCAAAGAATACGTCATTAATTTTACAAGACCAATTATTAGATGAGCGAAGAAGGTTTTATTTGAATTTCTTAAAGATAGCAAATATTGTTCAGTGTTATTGGATTATATATTACATTTTAATCAGTGAATTAAAGGGTCTTAAATTTATGTTTTCTAAAAACAATAATAAAAATCTTT
>Ga0075444_10001414_pt1 | contig 14792 bp, 14 predicted proteins | sample CoawatmetaG01DNA_FD_76836 | JGI IMG/M metagenome (GOLD analysis project Ga0075444, IMG submission 76836) | Marine microbial communities from the West Antarctic Peninsula - Coastal water metaG017-DNA | ecosystem: Environmental > Aquatic > Marine > Coastal | place: Atlantic Ocean: West Antarctic... | reverse complement strand
GTTCGGCAGAGTCATTGGTTCGTTTCAAGCAGTTAAGCATATGTGTGCTGAAATGGTGGCTGACTTAGAGCCTTGCTATGCATTGGTATGGCATGCAGCTCATTGTCATGATCACTCACCAGATGAAGCTAGACTCATGGCTTGTCATGCAAAAGCGCATGTATCAGAAATGGGAAAAGGAATTGCAAAAAAGGCTACAGAAGTTCACGGCGGCATGGGCTTCACTGATTTGCTTGGATTGCATTACTGGTTTAAAAGAATAGGTGTTAATCGTCAAATATTAGGTTCGCCTGAATTAGTCAGGGAAGAGGCAATAAAATGCCAGGAATAGAATTTTTTATTTTAAAAAACTAAGCTGCTAAGATGTCATATTGATCTAAAACCTTATAAATATGCATCAAAGAATACTGATTATTTGCCATAATCAGCATCAACTTGAAAAGGGACTTTTCCTGCAGAACTTCATGGAATCTTCCATAGATATTGTGTGTATGAATGTTATTCCCAATGGGATTAATGCTAAATACTTGGAGAAAACACAATTTATTTCTTCGTTTGCTCAAATTATTCAAAACATTGATCTATATGGAAAATTTATTTTTTTTTCAATGGTGCCATCATCGCAAATGCTGGAATTGGTTATCTCGATTAAGAAAAATAAGAAGGTAATTATTGCAATACAAGAGACTCATCAGCTTTCAACTCATCTAGGCCATGTCAATAATATTATTTTTACTCCGGATATTATTTTAAGTGCCTCGGATAGAGAAAAAGAGCTTTTTCTTTTAAACAATATGCATGCTGAAAATAAAATATTTTCATTAGGCTGGATGTTTCAAGCAAAATATCAAAATTATGTAAAGAACATTTATTTAATAGATTCATCATCACGCAAAAAAGAGATAGCATTAATAGTTTTTGGAGCACCTGACGACATAACCTTATTTAGCTTAGAGACTTATGCAAAGAGAGCAATAATAATTAATCACATTCAATCTAAATTTGATAACCAAAAAATCTGCATAAAATTACATCCGCAAGAAAAAAGAGAAAAGTTTATTGAATTCCTTGAGAGTCAAAAAATTCAGGGTGTAGAGATATGCTCAGCTAATGAAAACTTATATGAGCTCTCTCAGAAGGCTAAAGTCATTATTACATCCAATAAAACTCAGGCTTTTTTTGATTTGATTGTTACGTCAAATTCATTAGTAGTTTATGGGATAGGAAAGGAAAATTTTATTTCTAATTTTCTTGCAAAGTCATGTAAACAAGATGTTGTTTTGGATGTAAATTTCTATTATGTTGAGACTTCTGCGCCTGAGCTTGATCTATTTAGAGATAAGTTTTGCAAGTCAGAAGATCAAGCAATTGATAATTTCTTAGATTGTATGAATGGGAAAGCAGGTTATTCAATCCAACATAATGATCATAATCCACTAGAAAGTATCCTATGGAAAAAGTTTTATAAAAAAAAATTAAATGCGGATGAAGCCAGCCTCATAAAGCAGAGAAACATTTCACTTGAATCACTATTAAAGGAAGTAAACACAAAGAATTTATCTATAAGAGTCTCTTATACATTGCTAATAATGCAAGAAATTAGTGGCGATAAATATGTTGATAAAAAATTAATACAGCAGTACTTAAAAGATTTTATTAATCCATATATTATTCAAACCTTTGCATTGGATGCCATCCAGTTGCAGTTTTATATTTTTTTTAAATATGCAGAAATTCCAATCCATGAAAATGCAGAGTTAATTTTTCAATCAATAAGAAAAAAATCTAAGGCGATTAATATCTTATTTTATATTGAACGCTTAGTACGAGATTTTAAACATGGAACTGGGAGAAAAATAATTTATAGAATGCTAATTGCTGTGGTTAAAATTATTAAAAATATTAAATCTTAGGCTGCAAAAGATCGAGTGCTGTATAAATATCCTCTCTAATATATTTTTTATTAATAGCTTCATCTATTTCGCTTTTATCAATTATTTGACTTTCAATGCATAGCGATAACTCGGATAAAAAGAAATTTGATACAGAGCTATGAGGATGATTCCTTCCGATTGTTAGATCTCTTCCAAAAAGAGCATATATTGGAATTCTTGGTATGAATCCAAATATAGGGGGAATAGAAGAATTTAATGTGAGTCCAGTTCTCCATGGCTGTGTTAGCTTTTCAGTGGTATGCAATAGTATAGTTTCAGGATTAATCTCATCAAATTCATTCCACTTAGAATCAAGCTCACTGATCTTTTGAGATTCAAGCCTTAAATTAATCAAATCGTTATAATCAATTTTTCCAGCATGCAATTTATTTATGTAATCACCCAATCTCCAGTGTGTCAGCTTATTGCAGTTTAAGAGCATTGCGCTAGAGCTCCAAGAATCTTTTTTTAGTCCTTTTCTACAAAATATTGCTGAAGATTCTAGGTCTAAATTGTCTAAAATTTCCAGGCCATCTCTTACAAGAAAAATATCTGGATCTAGTACCAATGCTACTCCTTGGTAGCTCATCATTTCTGGAATATGAAAGCGTAGTAGAGTAAAAGATTGCATATCATCTCGATCAAACATCTTCATTTTGCCATCTCGCAAGTATGGGTGTTCAAAGAAATTATCTAATTCTTGAACATCTTTCTCATGAACTATTTCCACATCATCATCCAAAAATTTTGATTTTTTAAGAATGGTATTTTTTGCTACTTTTGCTCCAATTAATTGGTTTTGATTAGTGCAGATAAAGATCTTCATTTATTGGTAGTTTTTAAATATATTGAAAATAAAGGTTAAAAATTCTATTCAAGATAACCTTTTTTGATGCATTCTTCAAAAAATGTTAGCCGATCATTGCCGAAAAACATTTTATCCTTATAGAAAAATGTTGGTGACCCAAACCCTCCTTTCGCAATCAATTCTTCTGAATTTTCTATTAACGATTTTTTTGCTTCACTGGATTCAATAAATTTTTTAAATTTAATAGCGTCTAAGCCGGTATTCACCGCAATGCTTAATATAACCGCATCCTCGCTTATATCATGATGATGACCCCAGTAAGCTTCAAAAATATTTTTTGCAAATGCTTGCAAGCAATTCTCTTGAATTGCAAATAGACATCCACGCATAGCTTTGACTGAATTAATAGGAAAATTCTTTGGTAGAGAAATATCAATTTCCCTCACCTTTGCCCATAAAATTAAATCATTATTTGCATAATTGAGCTTTAAAGGATTTGGATTTTCTCTGAATTTATACACATCTTTGTTGACGCTATTAAAAATGCCGCCAACCAATACCGGCTTCCATATAATTTGTAAGTTTTGTCTCTGAGATAATGGTAAAATCTCAGTGAAAGCAAGATAAGTCCAGGGACTCGAGCAGTCAAAGTAAAATTCTATACAATTAGCTTTATTCATAAAAAATATTTTAAATTAATGATTTTGTCAAAAAACCTACAGATCATAACAATAATACTTAGTCTTTGTATCAGCTGCACTACTGAGCCTAAAGTAAGTATCAAAGCTAGTATTGCTAAATATAACTTAGCAAATGAAATATATGCAAAAATTAGTAAAGAGCATTTTTTTAAAGATCAAGCCTTAGTAACAATAAATCCAAAGCTAGGCAAGGCACTTATAAAACAGCTAGATTCTCAAAAAATCTACTTTACTAAAGATGAAATTTTATATTTTACAAATAAGTTTATGTCTGCTGCTGACGATGTTGAAATTTCAACTAGTTATGAATTGGTTAATCTCTATTTCAATCGATTGATTGAAGCTACGAATTATCAAATCAAAGCAATACAAAAAGATAATTTTGACTTTAATAAATTAGAAGAAATCCTCATTGAGAATGACTTACAAGAATTTCGAAACACAAACATAGAGCTCAGAAAGATATGGGTAAAGCTAGCAAAAAACGATGTATTAACTTCAATGCTAACTGATAAGTCTGAAGAAGAGGCGATAGAGCTTATTGCTAAACGCTATAAGAATAGATTGCGCAGAGTATCACAGAGAAATGAGGAGGATATATTTTCTATAGTAATGAATAATCTAACTGGATTATTTGACCCCCATTCCTCATATATGTCTCCCAAATCAGCTGAAGATTTTGAAATGACTATGAGTTTAAACTTAGAAGGAATTGGCGCATTGCTTACCACCGAAGATGACTATCCAATTATTGTAAGCGTTGTTCCTGGCGGCCCTGCTGAAAAATCAGGCAAGATTGACCCAGATGACAAGATAGTTAAAGTTAAACAGATTCAAGAAGCTAAGACTGATTCTGTGGATGTGGTGGGCTGGAGAATTGATGAGGTAGTCCAGCTTATTAGGGGTGAGGCTGGTACTCAGCTAGAGCTAGAAATTATTCCCGCTAAGACTGAAGACTTAAGTGAAAGAAAATGGGTTTTATTAACTCGTGAGGAAGTAAAACTGGAAGAGCAAGCTGCTAAATCTTTAATAGTTGATGTGCCATACGGCAATGGTAATTTTAAAATAGGAATTATTGATTTACCTGCATTTTATATTGACTTCAAGGCATGGCGAGGCAAGGATCCTAATTTTCGAAGTAGCTCAAAAGATGTAGAAGATATTTTAAATCAATTTAATCTAAAAAATGTTGACGCTGTAATAGTTGACTTAAGGGGTAATTCAGGCGGATCACTATATGAGGCTAATAAATTAACTGGTTTATTTGTATCTGCAGGCCCAACTCTGCAAGTTAAAGAAAGTAATGGGAATATTAGGCCGTGGGGAGATGCTAGAGCAAAACAAGCATGGAAAAAACCAATGGCTGTGATGGTTGATAGATATTCTGCATCTGCATCTGAGATTTTTGCAGGGGCCATACAAGATTATCATCGAGGGCTAATTATCGGACATCAAACATTTGGTAAAGGTACCGTTCAGCAACTGGGTGACCTGACTAGTGGCCAACTAAAGCTCACAGAATCAAAATTTTATAGAGTGACTGGTTCAGGTATGCAAAATAAAGGTGTGGAGCCAGATATCACTCTTCCTGCAACATGGGACATAGAAGAAAGTGGGGAAAGTTCGTTAGACTTTGCTCTTCCATGGGATCAGATTAGATCGACTCCATTCAAGAAATTTAATTTTAATAAAGATATTCTAGGGCAAGTAAGAGTTGCTCATGGGAAGAGAATACTCGAGAGCCCAGATCTGCAATATATTTTAGATATAAGAAAAAGATACGATGAACAACAAGACAAAAAATCTCTCTCAGTTAATATTGATGCTAGAAGGGCTGAAAAAAAGGATAGGCAGCACTGGGTACTTGAAACTGAAAATAAAAGAAGAGCTGCTAAGAGTTTAGAGATATTCAAAACCTTCGAGGACTTGGAAGAATTTAATAAGAATAAAGAAGATATTGATATTGATCATCAAAATGACTATCTTTTAAAAGAAGGCACTCTTATTCTTTCAGATTACATATACTTAAATGCAAATTTGTTACTTTCAGAGGCAGCATAAAATATGAAAATAGTTTCCTTCAATATGAACAGCATAAGAGCTCGACCACACCAATTAATTCATCTCAGAGATACGCTAGACCCAGATATCATTGGGATTCAAGAAACTAAGGTAAATGATCCAGAATTCCCATTAGATGAGATTAAAGACATCGGCTATCATCCAGAGTTTTGGGGCCAAAAGGGTCATTATGGTGTAGCCATTCTTAGTAAAAAAAAACCAACTGAGGTTCAAAAAGGCTTCATAAAAGATACCGCAGAAGATCAGAAGAGATTTATTCAGGCAAAATTTAAATGGGGGAAGAAAAGTATTATCATTATGAATGGTTACTTCCCGCAAGGAGAAAATAGAGCTCATGAAACTAAATTTCCAAAAAAAATAAAGTACTATTCTGATCTTAAAAAACACATCAAAAAGACTCAAAAAACTGAAGATAATATAATTGTGATGGGTGATTTTAATGTTGCGCCGTCTCCCTTGGATATTGGTATTGGGGAAATTAATGCTAAAAGATGGCTCAAAGAAGGTAAAACTGCTTTTTTACCAGAAGAAATTGATATGTGGAACAGCATCCAAAGCCTCGGGTTTACTGACTCATGGAGATCACAAAATCCAGAAGAAGGTTCAATCTATTCCTGGTTTGATTATCGCTCACGAATGTTTGACGATACTCCGAAGAGAGGTTTAAGAATTGATCATATTATGATTTCACATAACCTCGTTCCTACTATGAAGCTGACCGGAATAGACTATGAAGCAAGAAGTATGGAGAAACCATCTGATCATTGCCCTGTCTGGATAGAATTAAAATGAAGCTTTTTAAAGATTTTACCTTTGAGGCTGCTCACAAATTGCCATTGGTTCCTAAAACACATAAATGCTTTAATCTTCATGGGCATAGTTTTAAGGTAAGGATTTATATTGAAGGAGAAATTAATTCTATGGGATGGGTAATGGATTTCTCCACAATTAAAAGTATATGTGGGTCAATAATCAAAGAATTAGATCATACATATTTAAATGAAATATCAGGTCTTGATAATCCAACAAGTGAAAATATAGCTATTTGGCTTTGGGATAGAATTAAAATTAAAATGCCAGAATTGTCATCAATCGAAGTAAGTGAAACCTGCTCGTCTGGATGTCGGTATTACGGTTAATGCCGTTTAGACTTAAAAAAATATTTTAGTAAATCAGCTGACTCCGATTGCATATACCCATGATGATATGCAACTCTATGATTTTGATAGGTATGATCAAGGAAGGTGTCGACAGACAATATAGCGCCCGATTTGGGTTCCATGGTCGCAAAATATAAGGATTTAATCCTCGCATCAATTATTGCTTTTGCACACATATGACATGGTTCCAGAGTCACATACAAATCACAGTCTATTAATCTATGGTTTTTGAGATATTCACTCGCAGCTAAGATGGCATTAATCTCAGCATGCGAAGCAACTGACTTCTGAGAAATTACCTGATTCCAACCTTTTCCTATTACTCGTCCTTTTTTAACAACCACCGCACCAACTGGGACCTCATTTTCATCAAAAGCTTTTCTGGCACAATCCAATGCTTGACTCATAAAATGCATAGACAGACTCTTGGCTCCCATATAAAAATTTAGTTTTTTTTGCTAAACAAAAGTAGCCCATTCTTCTAGGCAACGTCTTTCTGAGACTAACTTATTGATTTTTGCATCATCATCGCAGTACCCAATAGCCATTCCACAAAAAAGCATTGTCTCATCTGGTGCGTTAAGAAATTTTGAAACACTATCATTCTTAATTGACCAAGCTTCTTGGGCACAAGTATCTAGACCAACTTCTCTAGCTAGCAACATAAATGTTTGCAAGAACATACCTAGATCAGACCATTGCGGCTTGCCCATAGTCTTGTCAACGAAACAAAATATTGCAGCTGGGGCACCAAAAAATTTAAAGTTTTCTAGCATCTGCTGAAAGCGTGCATCCTTATCCTCTCTTGGAATACCAAGGAGTGAATACATTTGCTCGCCTAATGCATATCGCGAAGTTCGATATGGTTCCTTCAATTTGTTAGGGTATATTTCATAAGGTAAGATTTCAGGTGCTGTCCAATCCTCCTGAAATACCAAGAAATCAGACATACTTTTTTTATTTAAGACGTATATATTCCAGGGTTGAAGATTGCCCCCTGAAGCTGCGCGTGAGGACTTCAGTAAAATGTCATAAATAACCTTACTTGATACACTTTTTTTTAAGAAAGATCTTATAGATCGCCTTGATGATACAGCCTCGGAAACTTCCATAGTTAAATTAATTTTAAAGAATTTATTATTACATTTCATTATGCAAAATAGAAAGTAATAAAAAGATTAAGTCCTAAATATATAAAAAAATTTTTTTTAGGCTAACATTAGGTATTTTTGAGCATTCTTCAAATTGCTTTGAATTCATTATGAAAATAAGTGTAATCATTCCGACAAAGGACATTCAGCATAGCGTTGATAATGTTCTAGAAGCATTGACGATGCAAACCTTGCAGCCCTCTGAAGTAGTCATTGTTGATTCTTCCAAAGACGATAGTATTGAAAAAATATTAAAGAAATATAATTCTCAGTTAAATTTTAAATATTTTTATAGTGTGGAAGGATTGTTTCCGGGTGAAGCAAGAAATAAAGGGCTTGAAATGGCTCAATATCCAGTAATTGCATTCCTGGATTCAAAGACGGTACCAGTAAAAGATTGGCTTGAATTAAGCTCAAGAAAATTACAAACAGAAAACTATCAAGTAATTTTTGGAAGTACACTGTATTTAGCCACGACAGAGTTACAAAAAATTTTTCAATCTTCAATCTATGGAAAAAGACCCATTGAAACAACTCCTGGATCTATTTTAACAAAGGACACAGCAAATATCATTGGTAAATTTGCAGAAGGCGTAAGGGCTAGTGAGGACCAAGACTGGAGAAATCGAATAAAAGAATCTAATCTTTTATCTTATTTTCCCGAGACATTTAATCTAACTTACTCGCTAATATCAGAAAAGTTAAGTACTGAACTTTACAGAAACTATATCTATCAACTTCATACTGCAAAAACAGATGCTCAGATGCATTCTAAGCTATTTATTTTGGGAATTTTTACTACCTTGCTTACTCTCTTGACACCATCATGGAATATGATTGTTGGATGGGAAAAAAGCGCTCTTTATATACCAAATATCACAAAAATTTATCTTTCTTCCATGCTAATAACTATTGCCATAATCTTTTTATTTTATCAAAACAAGATTCAGCCAATTCTAACAAGATTTATACTAACTGCTATTGGGATTGCGGGCTTTTATATTGTGTATAGGTGGAATGGGGTAATCTCTAAGTCCATAGATTTTATAATATATTTTCCTCATATCACAAAAATGTATATTGCTGCGCTTTTTGGATCAGGTTTTATTTTTAGAGCATTCATATCACCCCTGTCGAAAGGTTCCTCTGCAAGAGATTTGCTGCCCTTGAGATGGTTGAAAATGGGTATAGCGTGTTTCTTGGTTGATCTGGTAAAACTACCAGGTTATTTAATCGGAGCCATTCTTTCCATCTCACGTATGTTTATAGGGCCTATTTATGCTCGAATAAGTAAAATGAAACGTTATATCAAGTTAAATCTAAAGAATTAAAAGCGCTATTTAACTGCAAGTATGTATAGACCAGATGCTTTTTTAATAACTTCATAATTTATAAATCCAAGTGAAGAAAGAATATTTTCCATTTCTAATTTAGTAAATCTATGATTAATAGGTGAAAGCAATCTATCTTTTAGATCTCCGATTAATGCAAAAGGATGGCTCCCAAAATAAAATGGTATTTTTGTTGCGAAATTTGCAAACCCAATCCGTCTTAAAAAAATAGCCGGAACAGAGAATAAAACCCAACATAGTGGACTAAGCAAAATGCACATGAAATTCTGAATACTGTAAGGAAGATATTTGAATACTTGCATAATAAGATTTTCAAGCAATATGCCTAGTCTTTTGAACCACAGATCTTCATGAGCCCCATAAAGATATAGAAATAATTTTCCTTCTCTTCGTAAAACTCTTTTGGCCTCTGATATGCACTTTATTGGATCAGAGGTATGATGAAAAATCCCAAACGAATAGATAACATCAAAACTATTATCTTCAAATTCTAATGCAAGCGCATCACCATGAAAAATATTAATATTAGCTTTGCTTTTATATTTCTTAGCTAAGTTAGTTATATTTGAACCAAGATCTATGGCAGTAATATTACTTATAGAAGCAACTTCTGAAAATACTGCAAGATCAGCCCCACCGCCACATCCTATCTCAAGAAATTCTCCCCTTAATGCACTTGACCACTGCTCTTTAAAAATATCTGCCAATTGATTGCAATGTATAGGTGCACTTTTATTGTTATGAAGGTCATTTCCCCATAACTTTTTAGCCTTAATAATTATTTCTTCGTTGTTATCCATGAAAGTTTATTCGTATCTAATAGATTCTTGATTAGCAGCAATTATTTGAGTATAGAGATTTTGCGTCCTATAATTTCTTCCCTTTGAGTTGGCATGATGATAATCATCGCATAGAAGATTTTTTTTATTATAGCTTGCTTCACCAATCATTGAAAAATTTATATTTACATTATTTTTTTTATTAAGTGCAGTTAAGGAATGAAATAATCTTTCAGCATGAAGTGTTGTATCTATTAAATTATCAGGATTATCAAAAAATTCAGAAGGAGAAACAACAATAATATGAGCGTCAGGGAAAATGGACTGAATGCTTATCAAATTCTTCTGAAGCCAAACTGAAGAGATATCAACATGAACTGGCCTAAAGTCTGATTTCCCTTTAAGGATGCAATCAAAATTATTAAAATCAAAATCACCATATTTATTTGGCAAAGGATATAGCATTCCTTTATCAATAGAATTTCTAATATGAGAAATAAATGAATAATTTGGCTTAATACTTTTTCGACGACCAGCAATATTCATCTTTCCAGTTTGCCTCTCTAAAATAAATCGCTCCTCTCTATTGGGATATATAGTGCTATAAATAATGATTCTAATATCTTTGCTTTTAGCTCCACCAAACTCTTCCTTTAAAAAATGCATATAGTTTTCATCTGTGTAGCCTTCACTAAATAAAGAAAGGTTGTACCAAGAGTGATCAGATTTTAAAGAAAGAGTCTCTGCAGAAAGACTTAAATAAGAGTTTGAGCCTCCTAAAATTAGGGCATCGATATTTGTATTTTTAATATTAGATGTATGCTTTTCTATGGAAGCCACTCTCCCATTTCCATCATAAAAATTGTAGTCATAAATTACAAATAAACAGTATGCAATGAGCACAAATGGTATCGCAAAATGGTAAATTAGTTTATTAACGTTGTCCATACACGGCATAGCTCCCATCACTTACTGAAATCATTGCAAGAGTTAAAATTAGTAGAATGCAAGACACGATGGGTAGTCTATAAAATTTATAGTTTCGAGCTCTAAATAAGGAATATTTTTGAAAAATTATTTCGCACAATACAAAAGTGAAGATTAAAAAAATAGACAATAAAGTCATCCGAGGCATATTTAGCAATAAAGTAATTGAAGAGAATCCATCGTATGGGAAAGCTAACTTTGAGATTAAGCGGCTAGTATCTGAATCAGCGAATAGCAGTCTTCCAAAAATAATAGAGAAAATTAAAAGAGGGAATGTTATCAGATGCATTTTTCGCCGTAACAACCAAAGAGTTAAAATAAACATTAAAGAATGAAAAAGGCCCCATAGAAGAAAGTTAAAGCTTACGCCATGCCACATTGCTGAAGAAATATATACTCCTAAAAGCGCTATTTCTGTTGGAAATCTTTTTTTTAGAGGCAAGTAAAATAACCCCTTTAAAACAATTGAAAGTGTTCTATGCCAACCTTTCCAGAAATCAATAATATTGGTAGATGAAAAAGGTTGTTTAAAATTTAATGGTATCTTAAACCCCATTACACCGCTTATTCCATAGATTAATAATGATAATCCGCAGAAATTTGCATATACAAATAATTCAAAAATCATGGCAAATACAAGTGATGAAATTGCGTCTGTTTTTTCAATTAAAAAAAATGTTCCCACTAAATTTGGAGCAATAGCTTGGCTTAAAAATAACCCTAAAACTATAAATGGAAAATAATATTTGATTCTCTTACTAATTGATCGCTTGCTATTTTTTACAAATATAGCAATTGGTCCCGTGATCAACAATAGTGGATTGGAGATATGAAATATTTCCTGTATAGATAATTTTTTATTTTTTAGTAAGTACGCTAATGAAGCGCTATAAAAAGATAAACCATATAAATATATGTTAGTAGCTGCGGCATGGGAACCAGTTAGAGTTTTAGTAAGCCCTAATATAGACGTAATAGAAATAGAGAAAAAAAGTAAATAAGGTAAAGGCGAAAGTGAAATTCTCTCAAGTGCAAAAACCAAGCAAGAGCAGACTAAAAGTGGTATCAGGAGGGATAGAAGTAATTCAAAAGTATATTGGTCATTGAGAAGTGCGCCCATAATCAATATAACTGAAGCACTTAACCAATAGAGAACTGGTTTATATAAACTATAACTATTTATAAAGGATTTTTCTTTCAATGGATTTTATGGTCTTTTATAAAATATTACTTCTGAATCAATGCAAGAAGATAAGATTTATATGAGTTATCTTGATATGTATGACATATTTCAAGAATTTTTTCAGCACTGATCCAACCTAAATAAAATGCAACTTCTTCTGGGCAGGATATTTTAAGACCTTGTCTTTTTTCAATTAGGCTAACAAATTGGGCTGCATCGAGAAGTTGATCAGGCGTTCCAGTATCCATCCAGAAATATCCACGATTAATTTTTTCTACAAATAATTTTTTTTCAAGTAAATAATGAGCATTTAAATCTGTAATTTCCAGTTCGCCTCGGGGAGAGGGACTTAAGGTCTTCACCCTATCCACTGCAGTATTATCATAAAAATATAGTCCAGTAATTGCTAAATTAGACTTTGCTTTGATTGGCTTTTCTTCAACTGAGATAATATTTCCCTGCACATCTAACGTTGCGACTCCATAGCTCTCAGGATCTTTCACTTGATAGGTATATATAGTTGCACCATCTTCCTTATGCCCATTTGCAAGAATATTAACTAGGTTATGGCCATAGAAAATATTATCTCCCAAAATTAGAGTACATGGGCGTGAACTGATAAATTCTTCAGCAATTAGCAAGGCTTCTGCAAGTCCCTTCGGATGGGTTTGTACATTAAATTCAATGTTTAAGCCCCACTGAGAACCATCTCCTAATAAATTTTTAAAAAGATGTGAATCATCTGGAGTTGTAATAATAAGAATATTTCTAATACCGGCGAGCATTAAAGTGCACAAAGGATAATAAATCATTGGTTTGTCATATACAGGTAAGAGTTGCTTGCTCACTACCCTTGTAGATGGAAATAACCTTGTTCCCAAACCTCCTGCTAAAATAATTCCACATCTATTCATAACATACTACCTAAGGTTTAAACTTGATTGAAATGATTGCTCCACTCTTGATTGTCAACATACCATTGTATGGTATTTCTCAGTTCCAATAAAAAATCCTCTTCAGGGGACCATCCCAACTCTTTCTGTAACTTTGTTGCATCAACGCTGTATCGCACATCATGACCAAGCCGATCAGTAATGTGAGTAATTAAATCTGAGTATTTACCAATTTTTCTTGGGGCCATATCATCCAATAAGCTACAAATCTTATTTGCAATAAATAAGTTTGTTTGCTCATTGTCTGCTCCAATATTATAGGAAGAGCCTGGTATGCCATTTTCTAAAATGCAAACAAGAGCCTTGCAATGATCTCTTACATGTAACCAATCTCTGATCTGCTTTCCATTACCATATATTGGGAGCTCTCTCTCATTCAATGCATTTATAATCATTTTAGGGATAAGTTTTTCAGGAAATTGAAACGGCCCATAGTTATTTGAGCAATTCGTAACTATGGTGGGAAACTCAAAGGTTTTAAAGTAGGAACGCGCCAAATGATCTCCAGAAGATTTTGAGGCTGCATAAGGGCTATTTGGTCTATAAGCAGATTTTTCAGTGAATGAAGGGTCATTAATACACAGGGAGCCAAAAACCTCATCGGTTGAAATTTGTACAAATCTAAAGTTTTTCTTTTTAGACTCGCTTAATGATTCCCAAAACAATTTAGATTGTTCAAGCATGTTGAAAGTCCCAATAATATTACTTTGTAAGAATAATCTTGGATTCTCAATGCTTTTGTCTACGTGAGTCTCAGCAGCAAAATTTATTACAGCCTCAAACTGATATTGATGGAATAATTTTGAAATTAATTCAGCATCGCCTATACACCCCTCAACAAAATAATATTGATGATCTCTTGAAATATTATTGACACCTTTTTGCCCGGCATAAGTAAGGAGATCAAGATTTACGATTAAGTTACTAAATTCTTCTTGGAAAGCTTGAATAAAATTTCTTCCTATAAAACCAGAACCTCCAGTAACTAATATAGGTTGTTTATTCTTAAAAAATTTCACAGTGCTCATATATTATCAAAAATACTTCTTGGGCGACTATTCCCACTCAATAGTTGCGGGTGGCTTGCTGGAAATATCATATACTACCCTGCTAATTTCCTCGATCTCATTTACTATTCGATTAGATACAAGCTCTAGAAATTCATATGGAAGCTTTGCCCAGGTTGCTGTCATAAAATCGACTGTTACCACGGCTCTGATAGCTATCACATCAGCATATCTTCTCTCATCACCAACGACTCCAACTGATTTCACTGGCAAATAGGCACAAAAAGCCTGACTCACCTCATGATATAGCCCAGCTTTAGTTAGCTCCTCAATAAAAATTGCATCAGCTTCTTGAAGAGTTTTCACTTTCTCAGCAGTAATTTCTCCCAGAACCCTAACTCCAAGGCCAGGTCCTGGAAAAGGATGGCGATTGATCATTTCTGGGGGCAGGCCAAGCTCTAAGCCCATCTTTCGGACTTCGTCTTTAAATAAATCACGTAAAGGCTCAACCAGTTCCATTTCCATGTCATCTGGAAGCCCGCCAACGTTGTGATGCGATTTAATAACTCGGGCTTCATTTGATTCGGACCCTGATGACTCAATAACATCTGGATAAATGGTGCCCTGTGCTAAAAAATTAATCTCGTCTTTTAATTTTGCAGACTCATTGTCAAAAATATCAATGAAAGTCCGTC
>Ga0075444_10001409_pt1 | contig 14816 bp, 14 predicted proteins | sample CoawatmetaG01DNA_FD_76836 | JGI IMG/M metagenome (GOLD analysis project Ga0075444, IMG submission 76836) | Marine microbial communities from the West Antarctic Peninsula - Coastal water metaG017-DNA | ecosystem: Environmental > Aquatic > Marine > Coastal | place: Atlantic Ocean: West Antarctic... | reverse complement strand
CTGCTCGATGTAGCTCAAGATCACCGAAGAGTCGGGTAGTACAAAGTCGCCTTCCTTCCAGACAGGTATCTTCGACAGGGGGCTGAGCTCCCGAAATTCCGACGGAGCGCCGAACGGCGTTTGCTCCACGTCTTCGAACTCTACGCCCTTGTAGGCGAGTGCCACCCGGACCTTGCGGACATAGGGCGAGACAGTGCCGCCGTACACGAGTGGCTTTTGCGTGTTCTGGTTCATTGATGTCTCCGAATTGTTCAGATCGACTGACAGCGGGTGAATTCCGGGTCTGCGCCCTACGAGAGCATGTTGCCGGGCTTGCGATACGATTTATTCAAGAATTTGCTCGCGAGGGAATTCCTCCCAGCCTCAAAATTCCGGTATCCGTCATCATTTTTTCAATGCTGAAAATCCAGCGCCCACACATAATCACTAGTAGAAGCCCCATTAAGCCTAGGGCAGCTTTTAGAATGTTAAGCATAGCTTATGTGCAAAATATTTTTAAAGAATTAAAGTAATGCAGTATTTACCCGCGAAAAACTCGATCCAAATACCATTGGTCGAGCGGCTATGGGAAATATGTTGCGGCACCGTGCCTGGACGGGCTTAACCGTCAAACACCGAGTTGAGCATGCTCGTTACTACCTTCGCCGCCTGCTTTTTGCCCAAACCCTGATGACGGCGCAGACGATTCCACATCTCGAACGAGACGATAGCATTTGCCGATTCACGCGCGGTGCGGTCAAATCCTTTCAATTCGGGTAGCCACTCGTCCAGTTCCCTGCGCAGATTACTTTGGTGGCGCGCATAGTTCTTGCGTAGTGCTTTGGAATTCCAAAACTGAGCGTGAGCTGATAGAACAATGTTTTCAGTAAACTCCCAAATGAAGATCCGAAACTCGATCAGGCGGTTTATGCGCTCTGACAGGGGAGCCTCAGGCTCAAACAACTGGCTTCCCCTCGGATACTCCTTCTCGATCGCCTCCTGAAGCATTTGATCAAAGGCGACATGCAGGTTTTCCATATCATCAAAGTGGCGGAAGACCGAACGGATAGCGACGCCGGCCCGCGCTGCTATCTGCTGCGCACTAGGAATGAGGTTGCCTTCTTTAACCATCGTCATGGTTGTTTTGAGGATACCAAGCTTCATGCGTTCACCGCGTGCTATACGGCCGTCTTTCTCTACTGCTTGTTCTGATTTAGGCAAAGAGTGATCCCTGATTAAGTATCCGAATTATTATAATGGCAGGCTCTAGGCCAAAATTCCAGAGATCTTGCAAAGTGTCTATTGCGCGCCGAGCATTCAGGCAGCTGTGGTCCGCGCAATTTCGGTGTCTGCAACAACAGAAACCAGTCGATCTGTGATGATCTGCCCTGCATCGCTCACTATTGTCTGTACCAACTCCTGGCAGGTGGGAATGTCATTAATCAGACCACCGCACATCCCTACTGTTACCATCCCTGCGTCGATGTCGCCGGTTTGCCATGCCTTGTCCTGATTGCCTCCGGATACCAGAGAATGTACCTCGGCAAACTCGCCTCCCCGTGCCTCGATTTCCGCTACCTGGTCTGCGATAGAATTGCGATATACCCGAGCGGTGTTGCGATAGCTCCGGAAAATCAGGCGGGTCTGGTTTTCATCCATATCCACAAACTTTTGTTTGATCGCCTCATGAATTGGCGCTTCCTTCGTCACCAGAAACCGGGAGCCCATATTGATACCTTCACAACCCAGCGCGAGTGCGGCAACAAGGCCGCGGCCATCGGCGATGCCACCTGAGGCGACAACTGGAATCTTCAGCGCCTGGGTGGCAGCCGGAAACAGCACCAGGCCACCCACATCTTGCTCTCCCGGGTGGCCGGCACACTCGAAACCGTCGATACTGACCACATCTACGCCAATACGCTCGGCGGAAAGCGCGTGGCGCACGGTGACACATTTGTGAATCACCTTGATACCCGCCGCCTTTAACTTATCCATAAACGGCTCGGGACTACGCCCCGCCGTTTCCAGGATCTTGACACCGCTGTTGATGATTACGTCGAGTATATCGTCATAATCGATTTTCGTGGCTACAACGCCGACGGTAAGGTTTACGGCAAATGGTTTATCAGTCAACGAAGCGCAGCGCGCGATTTCGGCTTCGAGGCCCTCGAGTGTCGGTTGGGAAAGGGCCGTCATAACGCCCAGGGCGCCTGCATTCGATACCGCCGCCGCGAGGTCTGCAGTGCCGACCCGCATCATTCCACCGCAAATAATAGGGGTTTCAATACTCAACAATTCGGTTAACCTGGTTCTCATGCGCGGCTCCTAGTGTGTGAAATAAAAATGAAAGCATACTTAAATAGCAGTACCAGTGTCAATATAATTCAGGCGCCTCCGGTCTGGCGTAGCTAGATACCTATTGGGGCTGCATCATGCGCACTGGATTCTCCGCTTAATATGGCGTAGCCTATGCTAAAACAATGCGCCTTCAAACAATGCCCGAATACAGACCTGGCAGCTACGGCATGGTCCAGGTCGTCAGAAGATTCGCTCAGTGGCACTTAGATCGGCTAATAATGGAGATAATCATGTCAGATTCCAGTTTGATCCCGTTCAACTTTGAGATGTCGTGCAGTCATAGCCGCTCTTTGGTAGGCGGCGGAAGATGAGTGAGCGCATAGCCGAAGGCTACGACATTTCGGCGGTAGAGCAGTGGGTTGCGGACAATGTACCCGAGCTTACCCCGCCCTTTGAGTGGGAGCGCCTGGAGGGTGGTCACTCCAACCTGACCTACCGGCTCAAGGATCAGGCCGGTAAGTCGGCAGTTATTCGCCGCCCGCCGAAGGGCGAGTTGTTACCCAAAGCTCACGATATGAGCCGGGAGTGGGCATTGATTTCGTCGCTAGGCGCCACTGGCTTTCCGGTACCCGCAGCCTACGGCTTTTGCGAGAGTAGGGAGGTAACCGGCGCTTGGTTCTATGTCATGGGTCATGTCGAAGGTCGTCCTTTGCATAATGCACAGCAAACGTTGGATTGGGTGCCGGAGGATCGACGTGTCACGCTGGCACATTCCCTTATCGACACACTTGCTGACCTGCACGTATTAGATCCGGATAAAATTGGTCTGGGCGAGTTGGGTAAAAAGGAAGGCTATGTGGCGCGCCAGTTGAAGACCTGGCATCGCTCCTGGATGGCATCGATAGAGCCTGCGCAGTTCGATGATGTGCGAGCTCATGAGCTACACCAGTACTTTGTCGATCATATGCCGGAGCAGGGCACGGCGCGCGTAGTGCACGGTGACTACGGATTCCACAATTGCCTGATCAACGCACAGCCCACTGTTGCGGCCGTGGTGGACTGGGAGCTGGCCAGTCTCGGTGACCCATTGGCGGACCTGGGTTACACCTTGAATATGTTTTCGGAAAACCAGGACGATATCGATGCCAACCCTGAAATGTCTACCTCGCTTCCCGGATTCCCGCCCCGAAGCACTCTGGCAGCTCGCTATGCTGAACGTACCGGGCGCGATCTGGATAAACTGGATTATTATCGGGGGTTCAATTACTGGAAAAGAGCGGTAATTCTCCACGGCGTGTACGCTCGCTATATGGCGGGGCAAAAAAGCTCGGAAGGCGTCGACCTGGATGGATTGCTACAGGTTATTCACACAGCGCTAAGTTTGGCGCAACAGGCTGTTGAGAGGATGGAGCGCTAAATGAGAGCGAAGCTAAAAACCTGGGTAATTCGCCTGCTTCTAGGATTATTGATCTTGCTGGCCCTGGCTTATCTGGTCCGCAGCAGCCTGCTGCCCGCACGTACGGCAGGCCTGTTTCTGGACTACGCCGAAGGGGCGGATTGGATTCCGGCGCCGCAGAACCCGCTTTTCGAAGACGGCAACATCGAATTTGCCGGTTATGATCCGGTGCAAATAGCTGGCGTAGATATGGGAGGATGGGATGAAGTGGTGCTCGTAAGCTTCTCCAGCGATGATCGCTATCAGGATTTCCTGAAGCGCATCGACGCGCATCAGGGCTTGTCTCGATACCATCTTTCGCTATTTGTTCCTGGGTATGAGCAGGGTATGTTCGCCAATTGGATGCTGCGGCGGAATCGAGAAAACGAGAGCGTCAACATTGACGATAGGGCTACGATCGAAGAAGCCATTCCCGACAACCCCTATTATGCAGATCGTTGGAAAGAAATTTTTGCCGGTACTTACCGTGGCGAAATAGTCTTGCTTAACTTTATGGCCCTGAAGAAAAATTTGGATGACACTGCGGGTGGAGAAGACGCAGAGGTACTCGAAAAGCAATACAGCGAAACAGCGATGCAGGTTCTTGGCAGAATGGGGGCAGAAATTGCCGCTGTGGGCGATGTAGAAAAGGTTGTGCTGGGGCCAGAGCAGCGCCAGCACGACAAATACGGGTTTGGCCACTACCCTTCAGTCGATGCCTTCGAGGTCGTATTTACCGCGCGCGCTCGACTTGCTGGCGTTCCCTTTCGGGACAAGGCGATGGACGCGGAGCGTTCCGCGGGGTATTGGGTTAAACCGTATGATCCATTCAAGCTGGCAGTACAAAACCCCTGAGGCCGACTGCCGGGGGTGTGCGCCATGTGAGTACCGCGGGGATAGCGCACGTGACCGCGCAAGTGTCGAAAACCAACCCCGTTCGAAAGAGAACCAGTTTATGAAGGATATTGATCGTATTCGAATCCTGGGTGACACCGGATCCCCCTATACCAAAAAAATGCTGGCTGTTATGCGTTACCGGCGGATTCCCTACAGTTTGACCTGGGGAGACCCAGGTCCAGTACTCGACGCCATGGGCATGGCCAGGCCCAAACCGTTGCTTCAGCCAGTCTTGGTGATGCCGCAGCTGGATGGAGGCGACAGCGCGCGTTGTGACTCCACACCGATTATCCGCGATCTCGAAGACATCTACACAGGTCGCTCGGTACTGCCAGCCGACCCGGCCACAGCCTTTCTGGATTACCTGATCGAAGACTTTGGCGACGAGTGGTGTACAAAGTATATGTTTCACTACCGCTGGCACCCCGCAGAGAGCGCTGATAATGCCGGTACTCGATTGCCGCTGGGCCACAATATTTGCCTAGATACCCAGGAGCACCAGCGCGCAAAAGAAGATTTTGCCAAGCGTCAGATAGACCGCCTGTACGTTGTGGGCTCCAATAAAAAGACCGCCCCTGTTATTGACCGAAGTTATCGGCGGTTTCTTGCGATAATGGAGGCCCATCTCGCCAAGCAGCCTTTTATTTTGGGTAATCGGCCGGGTGCGGGGGATTTCGCTGTTTACGGGCAACTGAGCCAGTTGGTGGGCTTTGATCCGACGCCGCGAGCTATCGCCCATGAGGTTTCGCCGCGCACGGTGGAATGGGTCGATTTGATGGAGGATCAAAGTGGTCTAGAAGCCGACGAGGGCGCATGGAACGACATGAGTGACCTACCGGATACGTTGCGTGAATTGTTTAAGGAAATTGGCCGTGTTTATGTGCCCGCGATGCTACGCAATGCTGCAGCAGTAGCCGCGGGCGAGAGCGAGTGGGAAACAGAAATTGATGGTATAGCCTGGACCCAGAAGACTTTCTCGTATCAAGCGAAGTGCCTGCGCTGGATTAACGAACAATACACAGCTTTGGATGCCGACAGCGGCAGCACAGTGGATGCCGCATTGAAAGGTACCGGCTGTGAAAGGCTAGTTGCTAACTGACGAAAAGAACCAAGGCACGCACCGCCTCTGAAAGCAGTGAAAGTATCAACGAACTGAATGCCCGTCGTATGACTTAGTAATGGGTTATAAGGTAGTCACATTAAGAGGAACTAGATGAACAATCTCAAACAAAAGGTCGCCGTTGTCACAGGCGCGGGCTCCGGCATAGGTCGTGCTACGGCGTTAGCATTGGCGCATGAAGGCTGCCAGCTGGCAATATCGGACATTAGTGCGTCGAACCTCGAGGAGACACGGCTTGCTATTGAAGCGATCGGCGCGAAAGTACAGGCCAAATTACTGGATGTTACAGATAGAGAGGCTTTCGAGAACTACGCCAGTGAAGTCGCTGACAACTTCGGTACAGTAAATATCGTTATAAATAATGCCGGCGTGATGGTTCGTGGCAGCCTGCAAAATACCAGTATTGAAGATTTTGAATGGATAATGTCCATCAATTTTTGGGGTATGGTGTATGGCAGTATGGCTTTTCTGCCCTATCTCAAGCAGTCAGGCGAAGGGCGTATCTGCAATGTCTCCAGTATGTTTGGCATGATGGCGCCTGCCAATACGGGGTCGTATGCGGCGAGCAAATTTGCTATCAGAGCGTTCAGTGAAGCCCTGCGTACGGAGTTGGATGTAGAGGGGTGTGGCGTCAGCGTTACTTCAATTCATCCAGGCATGATTAAAACCGCGATCTTACGCGATGCAAGAGTAGACCCATCGATACACGAACAGACAGGCATGAATCAAGAAGACGCCCACGCTGAATTTACTAAGCAGGCGTTTAACACGCCAGAAAAGGTCGCAAATGCGATCATCAAGGGCATAAAGAAAAACAAGATGCGTGTTCTGGTTGGGTTTGATGCCTACCTGGTGGACTGGGCAACGCGCCTGGCTCCCGTGTTATTCCGCAAGCTGGCGACCAGAATATTAAAAATGGATAAAGCCAAAAGGCAGAAAGCGGCGGGAGCGTCTGCATGAATCACAAAGTCGAAGACGATTCTCTGCGCCATCTGTTATGGGTTTATCTATGAACACGGAAGAGTCTCCCGAGAAAAATCTGGATATTGTTGTCTTTGGGGCCACCAGCTTTGTCGGGAAATTGGTGTGTCAGTACCTCTTCGCACAATATGGCGTGGATGGGGAGGGTGGTGCTCGCACCGAGGAACGGGTGAAATGGGGTATAGGCGGTCGTTCAGAGCCCAAACTAAACGAACTGAAAAAATCATTAGGGGAAGGTGCTGAGCTTCTGCCGGTGGTTGTCGCCGATGCAGAGTCAGAGGCAGATCTGCACAGCTTGTGTGCACGCAGCCGCGTCATTATTTCAACGGTGGGCCCCTATGCACTATACGGCTCTCCTCTGGTGAAAGTGTGTGTCGAGACCGGCACGGATTATTGCGATTTGACCGGGGAGCCGCAGTGGATTTGCGAGATGATCAGACGATACGAAAGCGCGGCTAAAGACAGCGGTGCCCGTATCGTCCATAGCTGTGGTTTTGATTCTATACCCTCCGATATGGGTACCTGGTTTCTGCAACAGCATTCTGAAAGTGAATACGGTGAAACCTGTTCGGACGTCCGCATGCGCGTTCAGACTTTGAAGGGTGGCATGTCGGGTGGAACAGTAGCCAGTCTGCTCAACCTTTGGAAGGAGGAGGCAACAGATCCTGAACTGCAGAAAATCATGGCAGACTCCTATTCAAGTTGCCCTGCAGATACAGCCAGGAACAGTAGGCAGAGAAGTATCAAGCGAGCAGAGAAAGATACGGATACGCAGGGGTGGGTCGGCCCTTTTCCTATGGCGCCGATTAATGAAAGGATGGTGTTGCGCTCCAATGCGATTGCACCCTACCACGAAAATTTTTGTTATAACGAAGCAATAGTAACCGGTAGCGGATTTGCCGGTGCATTCGGAGCGAAAGCACTCGCTGCGACGGGGCCTATAGGCAAGTTTGCCCTGCGCTTTCCATCGCTTATACGGTTGCTGGAAAATCAGGTGCTGCCCAAGCCAGGAGAGGGACCTTCCGCGAAAGAGCAAGCCGATGGCTCGTTTGAATTACGGTTTTTCGGGACAACCAGTGGCGGTAAAAAAGTGGCGGTCAAGGTAAGCGGTGAAGGTGATCCGGGATATGCCAGTACAGCAAAAATGTTGAGTCAGGCTGCTGTCTGTCTTGCTCTGGATGTTTCCAAAGCTGAAAAGGCAGGCGGCTTCTGGACCACCGCCACTGTGTTTGATGGGCGATTAGTAGAGCGCCTTGAAAAATATGCCGAGATGAAATTCGAGACGCTATAAAGCCCTGGGCGGTATTAGCCGCCCTTTACAATCACCAGCTCTTGCCCTTGCTTTTCCGCCCGCCAGCTGGCCTTGAAATGACAGACCTCCAGCAGGCCTGATAATTCCAGCAAGCGTTCTGCCTCGGACAAATACTGTTTATCCAATTGTAGGTAGAAATCCCGCAAACGTTGGCACCGCCAGGCTGAATATTCGGGTACCGCCGAACCGATGCCAATGATTTCCCCATCGTGCCGATCGCGTAAGCTCAGATCTGCCTGTTGCACCAGGTTTAACGCGCGCTCGCCATACCACTCGCCGAAGCCGGCAAGAACATGCTCCATTGTTGGGGTGAGATACAGGGCGCCTCGATCCGATTCCCCTGCGGCCGCCAATAGGTGCTCTGTCCAGAGAGACAGGCTTATACATTCCCAATGCATATAGTCACTCAGTTCACCGGGGTCGCGATAAAGATGCCCGTACATGGCGTTCAGCAATCCGAGATCTGCCAGGGAGGGTCGATCGCCGAGTAGGAAGGGGGTCGTTGTAAGATGCGTATCGAGCCGGAACAGAATGTCTCGTGTGGCGCTCACATGCCATTGTGGGTCATAGTCGGTACCGGCCAGCGCGGCAAATCGCTTGCGAATAGACGCGCCGATGCGAGCGCCATTGTCTATGCCACGCTGGCGTAACTCGGCGTCCTTCACGCGTTCGCTGGCAACCTGGCTGAACAGCTGCTTGGCCCACTCGGCGTTTCGGTCATGGCACCAGCGGGTCGTCATTGCGCCTTCCAGAATGAAGCAGTCCGCTACCATTTCAGTGATCAGCGCGACCAGGTGTAGCAGCGGGTCCGCAGGGATGACCGGCCGCACCGGGTGGCGTTTTTCCAGCGCCTCGACAATATCGCAGCCATCGCGCAGTACCGATCCGTCGGGGCACATGACCACTGGGTATATATGCGCTCCGGTGAGCTGTTTGGCGCGCATAATGGATTCAATATTGGCGGTCACTTCAACATAGGGCAGGCGTTTGTATTGTAGGCAGGCGCGCACCTTTGCTGAGAAGTACGAGTTTTTTGAGCCAATCAGCTCGTACTCATCCGGGTATATCACCAATTCGGGTTGCCGCGCTGAGTTGGCGTTATCCTGATTAGACATGGCGGATAGTTCCTGTGTTATTGATTGCCGGAGGTCTACTTAAGCTCAAGTACGCTGTCGCGAACTGGACGCACCCGTAAGTTAAAGAAATCCAGGTAATAGTTTTGGTAGATACGCCAGAGCGAGGAATCGCCTTGCTTGGGAAATGCATCCATACCACGTGTGACGTAGCCCGACGATAGGTCGAGATAGGGTGACGCCTGCATGCCGTTTTCATCTGCTCTTGGTGTCGCTATTCGCTTCCCGGAACGATGCATGTGATTGCGGAGCCGGCACACATACTTACTGATCAGATCTGCCTTTAGCGTCCAGGAAGAATTGACATAGCCAAATACCTGGCCCAGGTTGGGCAAGTCTGACAGCATGACGCCTCGATAAACGAAGTGGGATGACAGGTCGATGTCCCGACCATCAACGGTCACTGAGGCGCCACCGAGATACTTCATGTTCAGTCCTGTTGCGAGCACGATGATATCCGCCTCCAGCGCGTCCCCGGATTCCAACTGAATGCCCGTTTCAGTAAAGCTGGCAATCTGGTCGGTCACGACTTCAGCGCGTTGTGCACGGATGGCATTGAACAGGTCGTTTTCGGGAACGGCGCAAATGCGTTGGTCCCACGGGTTGTATCTGGGCGTAAAATGTTTTTCGATATCGTATTCCGCGCCCAACGCATCATGAGCTGCCTGCAACAGTACTTTTCGGACAAACTTGGGGCGCTTGCGTGCCAATTGGTAACCAAACATCTGGGCAGCCATCTGTTTCCAACGGGTAATGCGGAACGCCCAGGTGTTAGGCAAGAACTTGCGCAGTGTTACCGCCCAAGGATCTTCGTTGGGTATCGAGTGAATATATGAGGGCGAGCGCTGCAACATGACCGTATGTTTGGTTTGCTTTGCCAGCTCTGGAACGAGTGTTATTGCTGTGGCGCCACTGCCAATGACAACCACTCGCTTGCCTGCATAATCGAGGTCTTCAGGCCAGTGCTGCGCGTGTATGACCTGGCCTGTGAAACTGTCGCGACCAGGGAAGTCGGGCGTATAGCCGTTTTCATAATCGTAGTAACCGCAGCACATCATCAGAAAGTTGCAGACAAAGTAAACGCTCTCGTTGGTGTCCGTGCGCAATGCCGTAACAGTCCAGCAGGCATCGTCTGATGACCAGCTCGCGCTGACCACCTTGTGCTGAAACCGAATGTGTTTATCCACGCCAGCCTCCGCGGCTGCCTCGCTGATGTAGCTGCGTATTTTGGGGCCATCCCCCAGCGAATTCGGAGCCAACCAGGGTCTGGATCCATAACTGAACGTATACATGTCGCTGTCTGATCGAATGCCGGGGTAACGAAAGAGATCCCAGGTGCCACCGATAGCGCTGCGGCTTTCCAGCAGTGCAAAGCTATCTTGCGGGCATTCGCGCTGCAGATGTCGCGCTAAACCGATACCGGTCAGGCCGGCACCCACAATAAGAACATCGACTCGCTGCGTTTCATTTGTCATTTGGATCGCTCAGTTGGGCCAATAGATATAGTCATCGCCTGGCGTGTAAGGCTGGCCTCCGTGCTTGTCTATCAGCATCGGCCCTTGAATGACTGACGGCCAGAGTGGGTCGACCTGCTCTGCGTTGTGCGCGGCCAGCAGGGCTTCAAGCTCTGCGACCTTTTCGGGGCGTTGTTCGGCCAGGTTTTCTTGCTCTGTGGGGTCCGCAGCGAGATGAAACAGAAATTTCTTTTGCGGCGTGCCCGGTGGCTGCTCGGGTTGGTTGGCGCGAATCAGTTTCCAGTCTTCATGCAGAACCGATTGGTGGTGACCCGAACGCCAGAACAGGGTGCGGTGGGGAGGCTCGCTGCGCTCGCCCAATATAAACGGCAGCAGGTCTACCCCATCAATCTTGCGGTCCGTCGGCAGCGCGGCATTCGCGGCGGCCGCGATTGTTGGCATCAGGTCCATGTGATGCACCGCCTGCTGATAGGTTTTACCAGCGGGTAACCTGGCGGGCCATTTGGCGATAAACGGCACATGCAGTCCGCCCTCGAAGTGAGTCATTTTCCAGCCGCGATAGGGGGCATTGATGTCAGCTTGCTCGATAATGTGGGGGCCGCCGTTGTCGCTGGTGAACAGAATTAGGGTGTTGTCGGTAAGCCCGTTATCAGCCAGAGCCTGCGTAACTCTGGCAACGCTGCGATCGAGTGAACGCAGCATGGCGGCATATACCCGCAGGCCGTGGTCTTCAATATGCGCCAGCGCTTCATAGTCTTCCCGGCTAGCCTGTAGCGGATTGTGCGGACCCCAGTGCGCAAGGTAGAGAAAGAAGGGGCGAGTTCGATTGGCCTCGATGACTGCAACGGCCTCGTCAGTATAGTAGTCGGTCAGGTATTTCGCGGGTGCGAACTCCTCGCTGCCGTTGAAGCGCGCGGAGAATTTTCCGGCGGCCCACACCATCCGGTCAGTGCCATCGCGCGGAAATTTCTGGTTGACCACATCGGGATGGTCTTCGGGCAAATACAAGAGACCGCTGAGTTCAAGGCTGTCGTCGAAACCCTGCTGATTGGGTGCCATATCACCTTCCGACCCGAGGTGCCATTTGCCGATATGCGCCGTGTAGTATCCCCGATCGCGCAGCAGCTCGGCGACGGTGATCTCGCTTCCCGGCATACCCGCCTCGTAGACACCAGGCATCACATCAGCTTTTTCAGCGTCGATGAAGCCCGTTAAGGGACCCGGATTCTGATCCATCATCCATTGGGATATGGTGATACCGATTTTCGGGAAGGGGGTAAACTCGTAACCAAACCGGGTGTTGTAACGGCCTGTCATGGAAATTGCTCGGGAAGGGGCACAGATGGCGTTACCCGCGTAACCGTTGTCAAAACTGACGCCTTGCGCTGCCAACGCATCGATATTGGGGGTCATCAGGCTGCCGTCGGCGGCACCGCCGTTATAAAGAGAAATATCGTTAAAGCCCATATCGTCTGTCATGATCAGAATGATGTTGGGGGGGCGTTGCTCTGCAGGCAGCGCGGCAGTATCGGGGACAGAAGACCAGTTCACCGGGCGATTCGGCGCCACGGGCGAGCTCAGCGCCGTCAGCTTGGGCATGGCCCAGACCAGGAGGTCGACGCGATTTTGCCAGCTGATTCCAGCGGCGACGGCAACCAGTAGCAATGCGATAAGGACTCGTTTCATGACAGGCCTTCTAGTAATATTATCTAGCATAGATAGTGCCATAATGTGGAGAGGGAGATCAACGGCTCTTTTCACAGTCGTCAATGGATAAAGGGGTGCCGAATTGAAGAACCTCGATGAAAAAGTTGCGGTAGTCACTGGCGCCGGCTCCGGTATCGGCCGGACTATTGCGCTCGCACTGGCGGCAGAAGGCTGCCAGCTGGCGATCTCCAACATTAATGAACAGGAGCTGCAGGCGACGCAGGGTATGTTGGAGGCATTTAATGTCAAGGTTCATGCCCGAAGACTGGATGTAGCCGACCGGCAAGCGTTCTACGAATACGCCGACGAGGTGGCGGAGGCTTTTGGGAAGGTCAATATTGTAATCAATAATGCCGGTGTGACAGTGAACGGTAGCTTGGAAAACACAAGCATTGAAGATTTTGAATGGATAATGAATATTAATTTCTGGGGGACGGTTCATGGCAGCATGGCATTTCTGCCCTACCTGAAGCAATCCGGTTAACGGCATATTTGCAATGTCTCCAGCATGTGCAGTATCGCGGCGTTTGCTACGACCGGAGCCTATAGCTGTCGCAAGTTTGCCATCAGAGCCTTTAGCGAAACGCTTTGCACAGAGTTGAACGTTGAAGAATGCGGCGTTGGGGTGACGTCTATTCAACCGGGTTTGATCAAAACCAACTTGGTGCGCGGGACCGAATAGACAAGTCTATACGTGAAGGACAGGGTATGGATCTTGATGAACATGAAGCCACCTATACAAAGCAAGCCTTTAATACGCCGGAAACTGTTGCAAAAGTGATCGTGAAGGGCATCAAAGGGAACAAGCTATGTGTCCTGGTTGGGCTCGACGCCCATCTGGTGGACTGGGCAACACGTCTATTTCCGGTGTGGTTCCGTAAGCTGACCACCAGCGTGGTGAAAAAAGGGCGGGCGAAGAGGCGAGCTTCAGCGATACAAAAATGAGCGATGAAAACTCGCTAAGCTCGGTTATACCGAAAGACTGGCAGGGCTTTCTTGGTGAGCTCCCCAGTGCAGGGCTTGCGTTTTTTAATCTGTGATGCCAGTATTAAACGGCATATGTAGTGCTAATATATCTCCATCGCTAAGTCCATGTGGATTTATCGTTGCATGTTTTTATACAGGAGGCTCGCGGTTTGGAGGCACTAAGCGATATTGGTTATACGAATTTTCGCGCTGAAATTCGTGCCTTTCTGGAGGAAAGCCTTACAGATGATATGCGCGAAGCAGGACGCTTGAACACCAACCCTTTTCCGGATTTGAAACAAGTTATCGCCTGGCAGAAGGCTCGTCATCGCCGTGGTTGGGCTGCGCCCTCGTGGCCCAGGGAATATGGTGGGCCGGGCTGGGATGAAATTCAGCAGACGATTTTTCGGGAAGAAGCCTGCAAACTAGACGCACCGGGTGAGCACGTGCAGAGTTTGATGATGTGTGGTCCCTGTTTAATAGGGCACGGTTCGCAGGAGCAGAAAGATTACTACCTGCCGAGGATTCTGAGCGCAGAACACGTCTGGTGTCAGGGTTACTCAGAGCCGGAGTCAGGCTCTGACCTGGCATCATTGAAGACAACGGCAGTGCCTGATGGCGACGATTACATTGTTAACGGAGCAAAGATTTGGACCTCTGATGCACATCGGGCGACGCATATGTTTTGCCTGGTGCGAACGTCCAACGAGGGGCGACCCCAGCAGGGCATTACCTTCCTGCTAATCGATATGAAAACACCTGGCATAACAGTCAAACCTATTATCAACCTCGCCGGGGTACACGAGCAAAACACGGTATTCTTTGATGATGTCAGGGTGCCGCAACGCAATCGTGTCGGTGACGAGAACCATGGCTGGACCGTGGCAAAGTATCTGCTTGAGTTTGAACGTGGCACGCAGTGTCTGGCACCCGTCTTGCGAAAACGTCTCGAGAATATCAAAAAAAGCGCTGCCAGCGAGTGCAACGCTTACGGAAGTCGCCTGCTTGACGACCCGGCATTTCGTCGCAAGTGGGCAAAAATGCGGATCGAATTGCACGTTTTGGACAGTTATGAGCAGCAGATAATTGTTATGGTGGCCGCTGGGAACTGCCCGGGAATGTCGGCGCCTGTGGTAAAGAATATGGGTATGGAATTACTGCAGAACTTTGACAAATTGGCTATCGAGGCCGCTGGGCTACACACTTTAGTGTCGCAGCCTGAAGCCCTGGAGCCCGGCAATTCAGTAGCAAGGATCGGTCCAGACTATGCATTGACACCTACACCTCGATACCTGAGCAATCGCGGACTAACGATTGCCAGCGGCACCAGTGAGGTGCAGCGAGGCATCATCGCAAAATCTGTCCTTGGCTTGTAGATTGATACGGAGGTAGCAAAAGTGGATCGCGTGCTTTCCCCTGAGGGGCAGATGCTGAAAGACAGCATCGACAAGTTTCTACGACAACAATACGCATTCGACAAACGGCGTGCCCTGGCCGACTCCGAGCTTGGTTT
>Ga0075444_10001399_pt1 | contig 14850 bp, 14 predicted proteins | sample CoawatmetaG01DNA_FD_76836 | JGI IMG/M metagenome (GOLD analysis project Ga0075444, IMG submission 76836) | Marine microbial communities from the West Antarctic Peninsula - Coastal water metaG017-DNA | ecosystem: Environmental > Aquatic > Marine > Coastal | place: Atlantic Ocean: West Antarctic... | reverse complement strand
CATTGTAATGATATTAATTTAGGGCCATTTATTAAGATAAATCATCAGGCCTGAAATTACAAGTTAATTACAGTATGCACCATAATGTCTTTAATCATATAACTAGATGTTATGTTTTTGTTCAAATTCGCAATTTGAGCACTTATAATTAATTGTTTTTTGAGGGAAGAGATAAGAAATAATTATGATAATAATTCCTATTAACATAGACAATAAAACAATAATCCCCATATCTTCAAAAGAGGTATCTCCTCCATAAAAACTAGAAGCTCCAGGTATTAACAATGAGAAAAGAGGAACAACTATAAATAATCTCCACCCACATCCGCGTACAGAGGTTTGTTGTTCATACTTAAATTGCTCACAATTTGGGCATTCATATTTCATTTTTAGTTTCAATTTAAAACTAAAAGTACAAATTATTATTCAACAAGAAATTAACAAGTGTGGGAAGAAAATAAATTAAAGTTTAAAAACAAAAAAAGCATCTCAAAAGAGATGCTTTTTGCGGTCTGGACGGGACTCGAACCCGCGACCTCCTGCGTGACAGGCAGGCATTCTAACCAGCTGAACTACCAAACCGTTGCTTTAAGCGGATGCAAATATAAGTCAGTTTTTTATATTTCCAAACAGAAAGAGTAAAAATTACATCATTTTTTGTCTGCTTAAAAAATAGCGTGCTAATACCTGATGAAAGCCTTCTTGTATATCTACAGGCACATACGATATCTTGTATTGCAAGCATTTGTTTTTCAATTCTTTAAAATAAGAATCTACTAATTTGGTGTAGTTTTCTTGTATGTTTTCGGCAAATAAGTTTACCTCTTCACCTGTTTCTATATCTACGAACTTTTTAGGAGAATTGTCAAAATCGAACTTAAATTCTGTTTTACTATCAAAGGTGTGGAACAAAACAACCTCGTGCTTGTTATATTTTAGATGCCGTAGAGCCTCAAATAATTCTTCTTGATGGGTGTTAGACTGAAACATATCTGTAAACAAAAACAGCAACGAACGTCTATGGATTTTTTTAGCTATTTCATGTAAATACGCATAGGTTTCTGTTGCGGCATTTGAAGTAGTAGTTAGTAGGTTTTCAAGTTGTTGTATAAGCATCTTTCTGTGCCTATCACTTCCTTTTTCTGGAGCATAATATTGATAAGAATCTGCATAAATACTTAAACCTACTGCATCGCGTTGCCTTTTTAAGACTTCCATTAAAGAAGCTGCTGCAACAGCAGAAAATCCAATCTTATTTAATTGATCTAACCGTTGTTCTTTAACAACAGGATAGTGCATAGACGCAGAATTATCTATGATAATATGACAGCGTAAATTAGTTTCTTCTTCGTATTTTTTGGTGTATAGTTTTTCGGTTTTTGCAAAGAGTTTCCAATCTATATGACGAGTACTCTCTCCTTTATTATACAACTTATGTTCAGAAAACTCTACAGAAAAACCATGAAATGGGCTTTTATGCATTCCAGTAATAAATCCCTCAACTACTTGGCGAGCCAACAGTTCTAGGTTTTTAATTTCTGGATTTTGTAAGTTAGAAAGGTTTATCATTAGTTACCGAAAATAGAAAAAGGCTTGGCGAATGCCAAACCTTTTATCTTTCAATTTTGTTAATCTTTGTAAGGCTGCCTTTAAATAGCTTTTTGTTTACTTACAAATTTAATTGTTAGCTTAAGATTAAAGAGTCCTAATCTTTAAAGATTGGCATCAATTTTATCTGTATACACATTTTTTTGAGCTACCCCAACTTGTTTATCAACTACCTCACCATTTTTAAATAATAAAACAGTAGGAATGTTTCTAACACCATATTTGGCGGCAAATTCTTGATTTGCATCAACATCTACTTTTCCAACGATAGCTTTTCCATCATATGCTGTATGAATTTCATCTATGATTGGCCCAACCATTCTACAAGGTCCGCACCAAGCTGCCCAAAAATCTACCAATACTGGTTTGTCTGACTTTAATACTACTTCTTCAAAGTTTGCATCTGTTATTTCTAATGCCATGATCTTATATTTTTGTGATTAGTTTAAATTTTGTCCTGCAAAAGTAACTAAATATTTTTCTTTACTATCTTGTTGAAATTACTTTTTGTTATTGGTCTATAAAAGAAGCTTATCCTTATATTTAAAAGACCAAAGAGGACAGTTAATATTTTACTTTTATTAGTTGAACGAATTAAAAATTGGTTTTAGGATTTTATCTAGTTGATCAAATTCTATTAAAAAGGCATCATGTCCATGAATTGATCGTATTTCATGATAAAATACATTGGGGTTTAATTTGGTCATTTTCTTATAGGTTTCTTTATTTTCTTGTGCCAAAAAAAACAAGTCAGAGTCTATAGCTACCAAATGAATCTGAGCCTTTATTTTATTTAATTCAAAAGCCCAATTGCTAGCATTGGAAACCTCTATAGTTCTTAGTAAATGATTCATCATTTTGTAAGCACTTAGCTGAAACCTATCTTGGAGTTTTTTACCATGGTGCAATAGCCAGCTTTCTATATTAAATATCTTCAATTCTTCATGCACGGATCTGTTAAATTTAGCTTTGTACGATGCAGGAGTTCTATAACACATCATGGCATGCATTCTTGCATCATGAACTGGGTATTTAGAATTCAATAAAAACTGTTCTTGAATAGAGCAATTAGCAATTAGCCAATCTGTAGATTTCCAATCTGCTGCAATAGGAATAATATGTTTAGCAATACTTGGTTTTAACGCAGCCATTTCCCATGCAATACCTCCTCCTAAAGAACCACCAATAATAGCATGTAATTTTAAAACACCAAGCTGCCTTACACCTATTAAAAATAAATTTGCAATATCTTTTGCAACAAAATCTTGATAATTTTCTATCAATAATCCATCATAACCATTACCCGGAATATTAAATGAAATAATAGTAAATTTAGTGGTGTCTATGGTTTTATTTTCACCAATTATATCTTGCCACCAACCCATTTCACCAATTACAGAACTATTGGCCGTTAAGGCATGGTTGACCAATACCACAGGAGCAGTTCCAAGCTTCTTCCCAAATAATTCATAACTTAATTGTAGCTTAGATAACTGAAAACCACGCTGAGTAGTAAAGTCTTCAATAGGTATGTATACTAGTTTTTGATTCAAATTCTTATACTAAAACTTGTGAAGGGATTTTTGAAAATGCCTCTTTTAAGTCTATTTTTAAATCTTCAATATTTTCTAATCCAACAGACAATCTAATAAGATCACTCGTTACACCTGCTGCTGCTTGCTGCTCTTCAGATAATTGTTGATGCGTTGTGCTGGCTGGATGAATTATCAGAGATTTTGTATCACCAATATTTGCTAACAATGAAAATATTTTAGCATTGTCTGCAATAGCTTTTGCTGCTTCAAAACCTCCTTTGGCACCAAAAGTAACCAGTCCGCTTTGACCAGTTGGTAAATATTTATCTACTAATTCTTTATACTTACTTGAAGCTAATCCTGGATAGTTTACCCAAAGAACTTCTTCCTGTGCTTCTAACCAGGTAGCCAATGCCAAAGCATTTTTAGAGTGTTGTTGAATTCTAAGTTCTAAGGTCTCCAATCCTTGAATAATTTGAAAAGCATTGGTTGGGCTTAAAGCTCCTCCAAAATCTCGTAATCCTTCTAAAATTAATTTAAAGGTAAAAGCAGCGGCTCCTAAAACTTCATGATATACTAAACCATGATACCCTGCAGATGGCTCTGTAAATTCTGGAAACTTACCACTAGACCAATCAAAGGTACCCGCATCTATAATGGCACCTCCCAGAGAAGTACCATGACCTCCTATATATTTGGTTAAGGAATGAATAACAATATTGGCTCCGTGTTTTATAGGGTTTAACAAAGCTGGAGTTGCCACTGTATTGTCCACAATAAAAGGAACTCTAGCTGTTTTTGCATGCGCAGAAATTGCTTCTAAATCTAAAACATCTAATTTTGGATTGCCTAATGATTCTACAAAAAAAGCTCTTGTGTTTTCTTGGGTGGCCTCAGCAAAACTATCAGGGTCAGAAGCATCTACAAATGTTGTTGTAATACCTAATCTTGGCAAGGTTACATTTAGCAAATTAAAGGTTCCTCCGTACAAACTACTAGAAGCTACAATATGATCTCCAGATTTTAGTAAGGTTAGTAATCCTGTAGCAATTGCGGCAGACCCAGAAGCAAATACAACAGCTCCTATACCTCCTTCTAAGGTAGCCAAACGTTCTTGTAAGATTTGGTTGGTAGGGTTATTTAAACGGGTATAAATAAACCCTAGTTCTTTTAATGAAAAAAGATTGGCAGCATGGTCTGAATTGTTAAAAACATACGATGTTGTTTGATAAATAGGAACGGCTCTGGTTCCTGCTGTTTGCGTTACGTCATGCCCTGCATGCAATGCATTTGTTGAAAATTTTTGTGTACTCATTTTTCTAATTTGAATGATTAAATAATTAAATTTAAAAGTCAAAAAACCAACTCTAAAAGAGTCGCTTAAAAGAAAAATGTTAAAAAGAAATCATAGAAAATTACAGTTATGTAATCTTGTTTGAGTTATCTATCTTTTATACGCTTTTACTGAAAAATCAGTAAAACAAGTATGAAGTAGAAGTTAGCACCTTCTTTAAGTTTTCAAATTATTTTGAAAAAACAAAGGGTTGCTAAGGTTTCATCGGGTCTAATCCCTCAACCTTTCTTGATAACAATATTCAATAAGTGTTTGAACTTTTGATATGCAAATATTCAATTAGAAAAGTTTAATATCCAACTATTATTTGCTCTTTTTTTTATTTTTATGTATTTCACAATTATTCACCCATTAAATTTAATTATCTACAAAAACGTCTGTTATTTAAATGGATTATCAGTGAAATAAATTTATATTTAAGTGTCCGTTATATATATAAATCGTAAATTTGTTCCTTAATTGGAGGAAAAATTTGACTGATTGCAACCTCTTTGTCCTGAAATTTCAGAAAACAAAAAATGCTAAAGCAGTAATTCACTACTACTTTTGGCGACCAATCAGACTAGATTTTCCTTTATAATTTAAAAGAGAACATATGTCATATTTATTTACTTCAGAGTCTGTATCTGAAGGACACCCAGATAAAGTTGCCGACCAGATTTCTGATGCTTTAATTGATAATTTTCTAGCATTTGATCCTGAGTCTAAAGTTGCTTGCGAAACTATGGTTACCACCGGACAGGTTATTCTGGCAGGTGAAGTAAAGTCTAAAACATATTTAGATGTTCAAAAAATTGCTAGAGATGTTATCAATAAAATTGGATATACCAAGAGTGCCTATATGTTTGATGGAAGCTCGTGTGGTGTTCTCTCTGCAATTCATGAACAATCGCCAGATATTAATCAAGGGGTAGAAAGGGCTTCTAAAGAAGAACAAGGTGCTGGAGACCAAGGAATGATGTTTGGGTATGCTACTGATGAAACTGAAAACTACATGCCGTTAGCCTTAGAATTATCTCATCGATTATTAATTGAACTCGCCCAATTACGAAGAGAAAATAACCAGATCTCCTATCTAAGACCAGATGCAAAATCTCAAGTAACAATTGAATATTCTGATGATAATGTTCCTCAAAGAATTGATGCAATTGTAATCTCAACACAACATGATGATTTCATCAAACCTACATCTAAAGGTATTGAAGATAAAAAAATTGCTGATGATAAAATGTTGTCAATAATTGAAACTGATATCATTCATATTTTAATTCCAAGAGTTGTGGCAAAATTACCAGATCATCTACAAAAATTATTCACCAAAGACATTACCTATCATATCAATCCAACAGGAACGTTTGTAGTTGGTGGACCTCATGGAGATACTGGTTTAACAAGTCGTAAAATTATTGTTGATACCTATGGTGGAAAAGGAGCACACGGTGGTGGAGCATTTTCTGGAAAAGACCCTTCTAAAGTAGATAGATCTGGAGCATACGCAACCAGGCATATTGCCAAAAACTTAGTAGCTGCTGGTCTATGTAAAGAGGTGTTAGTACAAGTATCTTATGCTATTGGTGTGGCAAAACCTACCAGTATTAATGTTGAAACCTACGGAACAGCTAAAGTTGCACTAACAGACGGAGCAATTAGCAAAGTTGTTGAATCACTTTTTGATATGCGCCCGTATTTTATTGAGCAACGGTTAAAATTAAGAACACCTATTTATTCTGAAACTGCTGCCTATGGACACATGGGAAGAACTTCAGAAATTAAAACAGTAACGTTTTCTAATCCTATGGGAGAAACTGTTTCTCAAGAGGTAGAAACATTTACTTGGGAAAAATTAGATTATGTAACAAAGGTAAAAGAAGCTTTTAAGCTCTAAATTTTTCTATTTAACTCTAATCATTCGTAGATTTTTCATGCGTTTCCAGGCAATTTTGTGACGTTTTTTATACAACCATAGACACCCTAAATCTAATCCAAAGTAAAAGAAGCTAATTCCACTTGGTGGATTTGCACTTGGAAAAAAAGAGAAAAAATCAAAAGCTGTACTTGGCCAATCCCAACAAAGAAAATTTGTTCCAATAATTTCTAAGTAGGCAACTGTAAGGTACATTACTAGATAAAATAACCGCTCTCTGGGTCTTTTTCTTAAAATGAATACCGTAAGTATTGTTAAGACAAAACCAAAAACATCATTTTCAAAAATTAAGAATACAGAAGCATAGACAAGCACAATAATTGTGAGAATCTTTTCTAACAAACTCTTATGAAGTTTAGTAAAAGCTGTTTTTGTAAAATATAGAACACCTACATACACTAAAGCATGCCCTGGTGGAACATAATGAGGTACATTTTCTAAACGGTAAGTATACATACCCAAGGCCATTGAAAACAAATACTCACCAATTATAGCAATAATAACTGCAGTAATCATCTGTTCCTTAATTCTAGGGGTTACACTCTTAAAACACAAAAAGAAACCTATGAGCATCACTATATTTGCAATCCATTGAGGTTCAGCCACCCATTGTTGCATTTGATTGCTGTCTAAAAAAAGTCCTACAAAAATAAACCCCCAAAGAAGTCCTAGAGTTTTTAGAAAAGCTGGAAAGAATGCTTTAGAGGTTGATGCTGTCATTTAGCGAAAATACAAATAAAAAAGCTCCTCATAAACTGATATAAATTCAATTTATGAAGAACTTTCAACTTTTTAATAAATATTATTCTATGTTATAATTGATATCTCACCCTTAGACTTACAAATCTAGGTAAGATAAATGTTTCATTTATAGAACGTGAAATATTATTTACATTTACACTAGTTCTAGAATCTGTTCCCAATAAATTACTCCCTATGAGCTCATATTCCCACTTTGCATCTTTATTTTTTCTGTAGGCAAAAGTCATGTCCCATATTTTAAATGAATTGGTAACCTCTCCATCTTGCTTTACTTCATTAAAAGAGAAATCACTCTTTAAAGTTAATGAATCCCAAATGTAGGCATCAAAATTAAAGGAAGGAACATGAGTTACACTATTAAATTCGTCTCTATTAGTACTGAGTTGATCTGTAAACGATACTCTATAACGCAAACTCACATTAGGTGCTTTTGTGAAATTAGTTCCAATACTAGTTGTATAGGAATGATTATATAATAAATTCTCATTTACATTTCCTTGTAAAAACTGAAAGTTTTTAGAATAGGTGAAATTACCTCCCAGTGAGGTTCTTATTTTTTTAAATGTTTTTCCTATTCGACCAAAAGCAGAGAGTGTTTCATTGTCAAAAGGTGAATTTAAGTTTGTTCTAATCGAAACAACAGAACCAGGTACAAAATTAAAATCTGTACTAATTTGATCAATCGTTTTTGTGTAGGCAACTCTTGCAAAAACATTGCTTGCATTGTACAAATTATAACTTCTGTAGAATAAACTAAGGTTATGAATGCTAGCATTCATAACATCTGAGTTTCCAGAAAAGAAAGCATTATACCCATTTGCTACCAAGCCTTTTGCTAATTGATTTACATCCGTAAAATTAACCTGCTGTCTGTAATCTAGCGTTAAACTTTCACTACGTTTAAATTGCATGATCATTTTAAACTCAGGTAAAAATTTCTGGAAAGTATCTTTAAAAAAATCAGTACCGTATTGTGAATTATTTGTGTTGTATGCATGAGCAGTAAACCCTGGGCTGAAAGTAAAAATTCCCGACTTCACTCTATATCTAAGTCCTAGATATAAATCTGTGAATTTATACTCAATATCATTAGATGTTTGCAAATCTGTTCCAAAAGTAGGTATAGGATCTAGTGTAGTTCCTTGATTATCTATAACCTGAAAGAATCTTGAGTCAAATTGTTGATTACTCAGAATAGTTCCACCAACAACATTTAAATTACTTTTTTCATTTAAGATATAATAGTAATCTAACTTTGCATCTAATTGGTTAGATTTCACACGTCTGTTTTGATTTAACTCATACAAATCTAAGCCTGTATCTAAGCCTAATATGCTTGCTGTACTATCAAAACCATCTGCTTCTGGAGTATTATTATTTAAAGGGTCATTTTCTAATAATGCTACATAAAATGGATCTTCGTCTTGCAAAAGATGTTTCACTTCTAAAGCAAGAATATTTTTCTCATTAAGTGTATAAAAATAACTTAGACTCTGATCAATTTTATAAGGTGTGGATTTTTCTAATTCTGAAATATCACTTAAAACTTGTGAGTTTACATTATCAGTTCTACGTTCATTAGAAAACCTTCCCGTTACATCATAATTTACCTGGCTATTAAAATTCTTTTTATAAATGCTCCTAAAATTAAACAAGCCTGTATTACTAAATTGATCTGTAATGCTCTGAACAAAATCATTTCTAGAAGAGTCATCATTAAAACTTTGAGCAGTATTGTTTTTTTGACCATTACTATTGCTAGACCAAATGACAAAACCACTTAAATCTAATTTTTTAGTTGGTGAATAGCTGTAGTTAATAGCAGTTAATTTAGTTTCTATACGATTGGCGTTTCTTGAATTCGCATTTAAAAACCCTAAACCAGCACTTCCTAGACTTAGGTTTGTTCCGTTTGATGGACTTTGGCTTCTAAAACCTCCACCAAAACCTCTAATGTCATTTCTATCTAACACAACATCTCCGATATTGTTAAGATCACCTATAATATTAATGGTGTATTTTGGTGTGTAATAAAATAATTTTGGTTGAAAAAGGTATAAATCATCATTAGTAGCATTTCCTAACCCAGCAGTAACATCACCAAACCAAAAGTTCTTTTTACCTTCTTTTAATTTTATATTTATGGCTACCCTATCTTGGTTGTCTTGCACACCTCTAAGTTGACTTACATCACCATAATTTCTTAAAACTTGAATTTTATCTACAGCATTGGAAGGAATATTCTTTGCAGCTAGTTTTGTATCACCACTAAAAAACTCTTTCCCGTCAATCATTATTTTTTCTACAACCTTCCCTTCAACTTCAATTTCGCCAGCATCGTTAATTTCTACTCCTGGCAATTTCTTTAAAACATCTTCTAACTTTCGTTCCGAACCGTTTTTAAATGAATCTGCATTGTATATAATGGTATCTCCTTCTATTCGGACAGGCATTTTAGACACTATCGTAATTTCATCTAACATATTGTCATTAGACATTTTGTAGTTTTTAATTACATCTGTATCTGTTGTTTTTAGGTAATCATCAACAGATTTGAGACCTATATAGCTAATCTTAATATTGTAAACAGTATTTTTTTGTAGGTCTAATTTGTATTGTCCATTAACATCCGTAAACCCGTAAGAGACAATTCTTTTAGAAACTGTATCTAGTGCTATCACATTTGCCATTTCTAGTGGGCCAATACTGTCTTTAACAACACCCGTTAATTTAATTTGAGCATTAGTAATTAGAGTAGTCATGAAAATGACTAGTATAAATATCTTTTTTATTTTCATTTTTTGATTAGATTAATTTAGAATCGTCTTCCTCCACCTCTGCTATTTTGAAAACGCTCTCTGAGTTCTTCAGATTTTACCTTCATCATAGTATCATATTCTTCTCTAGAAACTTCTTTTCCTTTGGAAGGTTTTTTAATTTCAACAACATCTTCAGGATTAATTATAATTTCTGTACATAGCATGGTTGTTCTACCTGCATTAATTTCTAGAATTAAACCAGGCAATCCCCAATAACCTTCTGGCCCTGCACTTACAGGAATTTGAGGGGTATACCAAGCGGTTATCATTTGAGTTTTAACAGGTTTTTTTGTTTGGTTTGCTTTGGTAGAATCTTTCTTTTTTGCATTGCTACCTCTTCTACTAAAAATACCGCCCCAATCAATTGAATTATCTACTTTTACCATGGTTGCCTTATAACAGAGATATTGACCAATCTGTTTGGTTTCTCCACTCATTTCCCATTGAGGGAATTCCATTTCTTCAACAATTCTAAAACGTTTGCTAAACTGTTCTACATCTTCAACCATCTCCTTGTCTTTAAGGTTTTTATAGATAGAGCCCTGTCCATTACTTCTTCCCCAACTTGGGCCAGAGGTTCCTGGAGCATCCAACGTAACATTTTCTTTGAATGATGATTCAGATTTATTAAAACTAAGCGTGTATGTTTTTTCTAGAAAATTTTTAAACCGAGCTTTCATTTGTTTCTTTTGTTGCTCACTCATTTTATCAAACCGAGACATGTCCATAGTTCTTTTAGACATATAGGTAGCTTTTCCTTCAAACTTTTTTTGAGAAAAGGTAACTATAGTAAATAGTAGTAGCAGTAAAGTAGTTAATTGTTTCATTGAATTTTGTTTTATTCGAGTAAAAGTAGTTCTATTAAGAAACTATAAGACTTAAAAAAAACTTAAAAGTTTACTTTATTCGAAGAAATAAAATAAAAATATTTTCTAGCCACCAATTTTAATCTCAATCCCTTTGCCATCTCTACTTCTGTAACGATTCATCATCTCTTTCGTTTTTTCTAAAGAAATTTCGGCAAACTTTTCTCGAGTTACTATTTTTCCCTTGATAGGTTCTTTTATTTCTTTGACTTCTTTTGGATTTAAAACGATCTCTGAACACATAATTGTTTCATTTCCATCATTTACCTCTAAAATTAACCCTGGCAAACCCCCAAAGTTTTTTGGTCCATTACTAATTGGAACATCTGGAGTATACCAAGCAACTATAGTTCTTTTTTCATTCCTTTTTCTTCCTTGACTTCACCGTCGATCATTTTTATTTCAATACTCTCTTCTTCTTTCTCAAATACAGCTTTATAACACGTATAATTTCCTATATTTTTTGTTTCTCCAGTTAATTCCCAGTCATAACTAACAAGATTATCTTTTATTAAAAATATCTTTCCCATTAAATCTGTTTTATTAGCCATTCTTTTCTCTTTGATGTTTTTATACAGTACATCTCTACCTCCAGCCATGCCCCCTATCATTATAATAGCGCCACTAGATTTTGGTACTTTAGGACCGTCTAACTCTTGCTTCTGCTTAAACATAGATTCTGACTTGGTAAAGTCTAATATATATGTCTTCTGAAACATTTTTCTCATTTGAGCCTCCATTTGTTCTTGAATCCCTGGATTTGCAGCCATAGTAGTACTGTCTAATTCAAATGATGATTTTCTGTGTGTTTTGTAGGTAGCCCTTCCTGAAAAGTCTTGAGCAAACATGCTTCCTGTGATAAGACAAGACAACATAAAAGTTTTTAACACTAATAGTTTCATATTTTATAGTTTATCGTTTAACATTATTATTGCTACAAAGATGGTCTAGAAATTTGAGTTATTGAGTTAATGAGTGTTAACGTTTGTTAACCTATTATTTTAATAGTTATTTACTTATTACATTTGAGAAATGAACGCAAAAAAACAGCATTGGACTTTATATTCTATTACTGCGACAATTGTCTTAACTATTGCGGTTCAATTGTATTGGAACTATAATAATTACTTAGACAATAAACAAAGAGTAAAGAATGAAATTCAAAGCAGCCTAGATACTGCCATTGATGAATACTACACAGATCTTTCTAAATCTAATTTTTTTGCTATCATAGACTATGATAGCATTAATAGTAAAAGTAGCTTTTTAAAAGATTTTTGGAATGAGGACATTAATTCATCTAAGTCAAAAGTTAGCATTTCCTCCATTAAAATTAGTTCTGACTATAAAGGAGATGTTAGTACAATTCCAAAAATATTAGACTCTATTTTCACCACCGATACTATTGAATTTGAATTTAACGATAAAAAAGTCACCCCTAAAACATCAACTAAATATCAACCAGAAAGACAAAAGATTAAAATTAGTTCTGATAGTTTAAAGTTTCTAAAAGGAATTCAATCTGTTGTGATTGCACTTAATAATGATGATATAAACTTTACCAAGCTAGATTCTATTTTTACCAATCAACTTTCAAAAAAAGGCATCAAAACGCCTCATTATCTGGTTTTAGTAGATAACGATATTAAAGTTGGGGGAAGCAATAAAGCCAAAGATATTGAACTAAGCTTATTTTCAAATTCTAAATCTACTTTTTTAAGACCAGATCAAAATCTAAGAGCTTATTATGAAGATCCAACTATTGAAGCATTGAAAAAAAGCTCTACTGGAATTTTAATATCATTACTATTGTCTCTTTCGGTAATTTTTTGTTTGATTTATTTGTTAAAAATAATAAGTACCCAAAAAGAGTTAGCTGAAATTAAAAATGATTTGATCAATAATATCACCCACGAGTTTAAAACTCCTATAGCTACAATTTCTGCCGCAATTGAAGCCATAGAAAGCTTTAATGCAACAGACAATAAAGAAAAAACAAAACAATATGCCGCTATTTCAGCATTTCAACTTAAAAAATTACATCAAATGGTTGAAAAATTATTGGAAACAGCTACCCTAGATTCTGAAAGTTTGATGTTACAAAAAGAACCAATAAATATTGTTGATTTAATAGCTAAAATTGTAAAAAAATACAAACTATTAACCCAAAAAAATATAAACTTTACAACAAACGTAGATTCTAGGATGATAGAAATAGATGTCTTTCACTTTGAAAATGCTATCTCAAATTTAGTTGATAACGCCATTAAATATGGAGGAGATATCATTGAAATTAATCTAAATTCTGTGTTAAATATAACTGAGATTTCTGTTGCAGATAATGGAAAAGGAATAGATAAGAGTCACCAAGAAAGAATTTTCGATAAATTTTTTAGGGTACCCAAAGGAAACACTCATGATGTAAAAGGTTTTGGTATTGGTTTGTATTACACAAAAAAAATTATGGAGAAACATGATGGCTCTGTAAATATCATATCAAATTTTGAGAATACCATCTTTAAATTACAGATCCCTAATGAGTAAAATAAAAATTGTTTTAGCAGAAGATGAACCTAGTTTAGGTCAAATTCTTAAAGAAAGTTTAGAAACTAGAGGTTTTTTAGTATATCATGCACCTAATGGAGAAGTTGCCTATGATTATTACCTAAAAACAAAGCCAGATATATTAGTATTAGACGTTATGATGCCAATAAAAGATGGTTTTACTTTAGCTAAAGAAATACGAAAAGAAAACACCTCTATTCCTATCATTTTTTTAACTGCTAAGTCGCAAACAAAAGATGTATTGGACGGCTTTGAACATGGAGGAAATGATTACTTAAAAAAACCATTTTCGATGGAAGAATTAATCGTTAGAATTAAAGCACTTTTAGATCGTATAAAACTTAAAAAAGACTACAATCAAATTATTATTGGTGACTATATTTTCAATTATACTAAACAGATTCTTCATTACTCTAAAGAAACAGTAATGTTAACAAATAAAGAATCGGAGTTACTGTTTCACTTATCTGAAAAGCAAAATGAAATTTTAAATCGAACTTTTATTCTAAAAAAACTTTGGGGAAATGATGATTTTTTTAATGCAAGAAGTATGGATGTTTTTATAAGTAAACTGAGGAAAAAACTCTCTAAAGACCCATCTATAAAAATTATTAACATCAGAGGTTTTGGCTATAAACTTACAATTTAGTTAGGTTAGATTTCTAAATTTTAAGTATCTTTAGATCCCCATTTTAAATCTTTTGAAACAAAACTATGCACGTAGCAATCGCCGGAAATATTGGTGCCGGAAAAACCACCTTAACTAAATTATTAGCAAAACATTACAACTGGAAACCTCATTATGAGTCTGTAGACGAAAATCCATACTTAGACGATTTTTACAGTGAAATGGAACGCTGGTCTTTTAATTTACAAGTCTATTTTTTAAATAGCCGCTTCAGTCAAATATTAGAATTGAGAAAAAGTGGTAAAAATATTATTCAAGACAGAACCATTTATGAAGACGCTCGAATATTTGCACCCAATCTTCACGCAATGGGGTTAATGACAAATAGGGATTATAATAATTATAGTTCCCTTTTTGAATTGATGGAGAAGCTAGTAACACCGCCAGATTTACTCATCTATTTAAGAGCCGATATTTCTACACTGGTTGGTCAAATTCACAAAAGAGGAAGAGAATATGAAAATTCTATTAGCATTGATTATTTAAGTAGATTAAATGAACGCTATGAAGCTTGGGTTTCTACCTACAAAAAAGGGAAACTACTGATTATAGACGTAGATAATTTAGATTTTGTAGACAATCAAGAAGACTTAGGCTATGTAATTGACAGAATAGATTCTCAAATACACGGACTATTTTAAAATAAAAAAAAGCCAACTAAAATTAGTCAGCTTTTAATTGAATTTTTTTTTTGAATGAATTATAAATGTCCCCCAACCTCTATACATT
>Ga0075444_10001397_pt1 | contig 14874 bp, 10 predicted proteins | sample CoawatmetaG01DNA_FD_76836 | JGI IMG/M metagenome (GOLD analysis project Ga0075444, IMG submission 76836) | Marine microbial communities from the West Antarctic Peninsula - Coastal water metaG017-DNA | ecosystem: Environmental > Aquatic > Marine > Coastal | place: Atlantic Ocean: West Antarctic... | reverse complement strand
TGTCCCTGACGCGGCCTTGGCCGAAAAGATCAAAACAATTGCCGGCGAGAGGCCAAGGTTTGGCTACAGACGAATTTGCGTCCTGGTCAACTCTGGCTCCGAAGTGGTCAATCACAAGCGGGTACTTAAAGTGATTTCGTATTTTGACAAAACGGGCAAACCGAAGTGGGCTGATTATCTTTTGTAAATTACAATCGATGAGAGCTACGTTGCTTTATCGCTGGGTGGCACTATCTCAGGCTTCTAAATATCGAAACAAGCGTTTTTATGCTCAGCACAACGCAGAGAAAGGCTGCGGACCACAGGAAAAGACACAAAGCGACCCATGGGTCAAAGAAATCAGCCATCCAGGTAGGCTTGCTTTCCACGGAAGGCTGAGCACTTATGCCAACAAGGTCCAACATAGGATTAGATGCTGATTGAGCTGCAGTTTTTGGTGAAGACTCTGTATTTAACTGATTTTCCAAGATGCTTAGTTCCCAGTATAGAGATGGCTAAAGATAATAGGGCTCAATGAAATGCTCAATTACTGATTGAAAAAACTGCACCGAAGAAGAAACTATGGTTTGGTTTTACCACTGGCTTTCAGTATTTTTCTGACATGTCCAGCTGTAATTCCAAGCCTCAGCTCAATCTTCTTTGCGATAGTCTGACGTGGATGGCCATCCGATACTAACTCTTCAAATGCTTGTAAAACCTTAACAGTTGTTTGCTTGGCTTGTTCAGATCGATTTAAGCCGCTTGCTTTTCCTCCAGCTTCAGAGGCTTCCTGGTGCTTGTAACCGCGTCTGATCCACGGTTCTATGCCGAGCGACTTGTATGCATCAATAGCCTTCATCAAAAAGAGCAAATTAAAGGCCATGTTTCGACAGTCATTGTTCTCCAAATAGCCCTTAACTTCTGTCGCTCGAAAAAGAATTCGAGCAGCAAGCACTATTTCGGGAGGCCAGTTCTCATCATCACCGAGACCGTTATCGACGCCTTCCCAGCCATCGGCTCTAAAATAATCTTCAGTTTCCGAAGACAACTTTTGTTTAATAAGCCACCAAGGATTCTCTGTAGGCAATCCGAAGGTTTCAAGCGGTATTTTAATTTGTTCAATTATAGCGTCCAACTGCATTACGGGGTCTAGTGACTCAAAATACTTTTGAAGTGCCAACGCACCGCTATGCTCTTGATCATTGGTAACTATCTCACTCATTGCTCAAATCCTGTTTCCTTAAAGTGTCACTCCTTCCGATTGTGATAACGATTGTGCCCTGCAAACTCGATTTCTGCAACATCTGAAGGCAGCACAGCAAACATATAAACAGCGGGTCAATAAGCATAAGTTTTCTCCGAGAACCAATGCTATATGTATAAATCTTTAGACGTGCTTGAACCTGGTTAAAGCTCATAATTCTTAGTCACAGAGGGAAAGCCTTAAAAAGGGTCCGAGTAGTAATGGAACGGAAAGTGGAGCTAAGCTATTTGACATCTTTTCGTATCGACCAACCAGATAAACAAAAGGATTGTTTTGTTTACTACTATTTCCCCACCAGTTCAGCATCTCCAGCCTTGCAACAAAAAGTGAGGCCTCTATAATAAACAAAATAACCTTTTAGAGAAGTTTTGTTTATATGTCAGGCAAAGCCAAAGTTCTAACCCCCAAAGAAATCCAAACAGTACTCAAAGTACTCAAAAATGCTCGAGACCGAGCACTTTTTGCAACCGGCCTCTACACGGGTCTTCGAATCTCTGAGATTATAGCGATCGGACAAAATGACGTGTTCACCACCAGCGGTGGCATACGCAATATTCTCAAGATCACCAGGCTAAAAAAGAACAATACAGTCTACAGCAACATACCTATTCATCCAAAGCTGCGCGAACAACTGGCCAGCTACAAGAAAATCCTAGACAAGATGCCAGAGCCCTCTCCCTGGCTTTTCCCGTCGACCGATGACCCCGACAAGCACATTGGCCGTATTCGCGCCCACAATATCCTCACAGAAGCCTTTCAGAACGTCGGCATCGACGGCGCATCCAGCCATTCACTTCGTCGCACATGCTTGACGACAATGTCTAGGGCTGGCATTCCACTTCGAACAATCCAAGAAATCTCTGGCCACAGCAACCTCGGCCAGCTCCAAGAATACCTCGCAGTAGACCCGGCTGACAGCCACAAGGCTATACTGAGCTTGAAATACTGAGTCAGTTATTTTTCTCAGAGACAGCTAACACCCATGCCTCACACTCATTAGAAACGCTTTTGAATATAGTTCTGAATGTCTTTCTGTTTGGTCATTTTAGCTGGGTCGACTTTGTTTGAACTCTTTGCTAAGGTCGCGGCTGGAGGGCTTGAACTAGACGCTTCACTCAAAAGCCTGCGAATATCAGGAGTATCGGCACCTTCTCTAATGAGTGCTTCAGCATCAATTTTAGCGTTTGCCTTTCGCCCCATCATCAAGAAAACACCGCCACGGCCAAGGAGCCCAAGCTGGTGGATCTCCGGCTTTGATTGGCCAGCCAAAACATTGAAATATCCAAGTGCGGTTTTGAAGTCCTTCTGGTCCAATGCGGCCTGGCCAGCAGCGATAGTATCTTTGATACTCTTCCCATCAGTGAGCACTTTGGCGGCAATCGATGAGGCAGTAGCATTGTTCCAACTGTTTTTGACCATTGGTCGTTTATCGCCGTTTCTGATAGCGGCCTCAAAGTCAGCTGCCGCCTTTTGATGATCGCCGATATCAGAGTATGCTGACGCTCGCAAAGTGCGATACTCGCTGTTGCTTGGGTTGGCGTTAATCAGCTTCGTAAATTCGGAAATTGCTATTCCGCTTTGCCCGCTCTTTAATGCTTCAACGCCCTTGTACGCCGCAACCGACTGCTGATCAGCTGTCATTGGCTGAGCTGATAATGGGCTTTCCCAAACCAGGAAACTTATTGAAAGGGCGGAAGTAGTGCCAATAGAGAGTAAAAGCTGACGCATTGCCACCTCCAGGTATCGTTGGCTAGAAGGGACACCTAGGCTAAGCAGCGACCAAACGCTCACACCATTTCACCAGTATATGATTGGGCTGGCAAAAAAGGAATGTGGTATTGCACAGCGCTCTCTTATGGCCGAAATGAAAAATTGGCACTCCGCGTCCAAAGCCACTCAAACCAGCATGGTTGCGTGGCAATTTTCAGGGATATAGCCTATCGCGTTCATTTTCGGCCAGCCTCAACTCAGCCTAAAACACTCTATAGTAGAAATTTTTCAAGCAGTAAAAAAATAAGTGCCACCAAATAGGGTGACACCCGCAAGTTTAAACTTTGCCTTGAATACTCACTAGCAGTTTATTTTAATTCGACCAAAACCAACATTACTGCATTATTGCTTATCTAGTTTACCAGCGAAAAATGTAGATCGATCAACAAATATCTTATCTTATCGTATCTAAAGCTAGAACCAGAAAGTAGCTATCAAAACTTGTCCCCAGGCTCTAAAAGACGAAGAGCAGATTGTCTCCGTAAATTAATTTGTTCGACCACATCATCAATAGTTAAGGGAAGCTCTGACTGAAGTAGGAAGAGGGGTGATACAAAAATCCCAAACAATTTGTAAATTGGCACACACGCAGCATTGGTCCATCCAAAAATTTGGGTCTTTACTGTTCCACGCGCTAGTGTCTTCCTAAGATCAAACGGCACAATACCGATATGGGCTTCCATCAAGGTAAAAGCCCGGACCTCTTTTATCTCAGCCCATGGAATGAAGATATCAATATTCAGTGAATGGATCTCAATTCCCTCTAGCCGCATTTCCATTACTGGAAGAACAGTTCTGGAATGTGTTCTCCTAACGGAAATGTACATGCATAACAGTGAAAATGTAAAAAAGATTAGAACCCACCAAAGTGCGGGAAAAATGCCTAGCACTACCAAATAAAATAGTGAGGCCATTGGTAGTATGACTTTCACAAATCTATCATGTAAACCAGCTATAGCAAGGCCTCTAGGTGGATAGAGCGTCAGCTTTTTGTCAAGCCGGTCGATCATAGTCCCGCAATCTGTGGAGATATCAGTATCTTGGTGTCCAAGTGCTGACACTTCAGATGGCTCAGCTGGATCAATCATAAAAAATATCTCCAAAACCCGTTCGCAGCCACAACCAAACGCTGCTATATTTGCGACTTTCAGTTTCGAATTAATAAGATACACCATTCTCTAGCAAAGCAGCACCGGTAGGGTGCGAATATTTCCTGAGAACTTTATTGAAACTCTTCGCTAGATAGACGCACAGTTAAAGATGTTGTTGATAAAAGAGAACGATGTAAGTCCTCCTCTTTTTCTTGCCAAACTCGAAAACAGTGAATAAGGACAACTAAACTTAGAACGCTTGCAGTTCTGTTCGTCTACATCATGGAAGTAACCAAAGAGTGATAGATCTAAAATAGTACAAGAAATCGGAAAAGAGGAACGGCCATGCCGTTCCTCTTCCGATCACTCGTTAGAAACCCGCGCAATCAACCGTGGCAAGAAACTGACGCTCTAAGAGAAAGAGCTAGCCTTCAGGACGGTTCTTCTGGCACTATACCTCTACTCACAGCTCAACCTGCCCCGTAGTAGGTGCCAGGGGTATACGAGCCTGCCCCCTGGATTGATGTCTGCGGTGTGTAAGAGGTATTAATCTGAACGTTCGGTTGAGGTGCATAGCCTTGTGGGCCACCTCCGCCCTGCTGATTCTGCGATGGTTGCGAAGACGGGGCGCCGTTTAGCTGCTCCTGTAATCGCCTATAAGCATCTGCTTGATCCTGTGCCTCCTTCTGCTCTCTGGCAATACGAATTTGCGCAAAATATTGAGCCTGCCTAAAAGCTCCAAAAGCCAAACCAAGATAGTACAAGGCGTACCCTAGGAGGATCAGAGCAGCACCCAGTGCAATTATGCCCCCTACTATGTTTCCTGATGCAAACGCCAAAATGGAAATCCACAAAGCAATTGCAAAGAGTACTGTGAATCCAAGGGCTTGCCACAGAAGGTTGAAACCCAGTTCTGTAGCAGCTTTCTCCGCTGGGCCAGGTGCCTCAAGTCCCATTGGGTCAGCAAACTTCAAGGGACTATTGCCTACATAAGCATATAGGTTCAGATCACCACTCGCATACCCAATTGGGTCAGGCTGCAAGAAACGGCCCAACTTCGGCGAATACATTCTTCGCTTGTAGTAGCTCAGGCCAAGCTCAGAATCGTACCGCTGACCGGTAAACCCGAAGGTCGTACCGCCAAGGGTGGTGATCTCACCGAACGGGCTGTACAAGTTCTTGTTAGTCGCAGCGCCGCTGCTGTTGCTTGTGGCGACAATGCTGCCCATCTTGTCCGCATGCAAGAACGTCAGAACGCCTGCACTGGTGACCTGAATGAGAGGCTCATCCATGCCCGTGCCATAGACATAGCGGTTCTGCAGAGTTCCTGCTACGCCGTCATAGTCAGCAATGCGCTGCCACTCGGAGTAAATGTAGCGGCTCTTGACAGACCCAACAGTCTTCTGAGACTGCCGTTCCATCGGGTCGTAGACGAAACTGGCGCTGGTGCCAGTCTTGACGGCAGTCAACATGTGGTTCTCAGTGTCATAACCATAGGTCCAGACACCGTCGCCGGTCAGGTTCTTGTTGGTGCTGTAGGTATAGCTTGTTCCTCCAACGGTTGGGTACTTGTTGACGTTGTCCGCAGTGGCATATGTGGTGCTCGCTGCAGGCGGGTGGAACATGTATGTGCTGTCAGACACATTCACGCTTGTTGGCTCGTGCACAGCATTGAAGCCATAGGTGAAGACAACGCTCGAACCGACAAAGTTGTGCGTGATTGTCGTCACGTCCTCATTGAGCTGAGGAGTGTAAACAACCGTAGCACCGTTGCTGTAGGTCAGCAGCGTGCGCTGCGAGAGCTGGTTGTAAGCGATCACGACCGCGCTTGTGCCGCTGCCGTTCAACTTGATGTCAGTCAGGCGGTTCATCTGGTCAAAGACGCGGTCGACAAAGTAGCCATCCGGCCAAGTAGTCTTGGTCCGGTTTCCATTGCCATCGAGCACGTGCGTGACAGTTTTTCCGTCAGGATACTGCTCCTTGAAGAAACGACCAGCGGTGTCAAAGGAGAAAATCAAAGCACCAGACGACGGGTCGCCAGCAACAACAGGCTTGCTCTGCTGCGTGAGTCGGCCTGCCAAGTCGTAGGTATACGTGATCACAGGCTGGCTAGCCGGAGATTTCGTCGCCTTGCGATTCAGCACGTCATAGGTTGCGGTGATGCTACTTCCGGAGCGAGTCAGGTAGGTCAAAACGTTGCCATTGGCATCGTAAGAGCTGTTCTGCTCGAAGGTGGTATCGGCGAACGTGGTTTTGTTCGGCCGGTCGAACCCATCCCAAGTATAGGAAGTAGTGTTGTTCCGAGCGTCCTTGACCGAGGCCAATCGACCGTTGTTCGTGAACGTCCTGGTGTCGCAAACGGTGCTAGTTGGGTCAGTGACCTGATTGACACGATCTTTTGCATCATAGGCGTACTGCCACAAACGGCTCTGTGCATCAGTCATGGTCTGGAGACGATCCTTGCCGTCATAAGTCCATGTGGTGGTGTTCGGAACTGGATCAACTGCGGTCAGCTTCTTGTTCGTTGCCGAGTAAGTGAAGCTGTTCACCTTCCAGGCTGGCGTGCCGCCAGTCTGCCGCTGGATGTTCAACAGATTTCCGTTGTCATCATAGGCAAACTTAGTCACGTAGCTGAAAGGAGCCGGTGAGGTCATCTGCGTCATTCTGCGCAGCGGGTCGAAAACCATCGTGGTGACAAACGTCCGCGGGTCGGTCACGGTTGTGACGTTGCCCACAGAGTCGTATCCGAACGAGGTGGTCAAGTTGAGGTGACCAACGGTGTTAAAGTCGACGATCTGAGAGGTGAGCTTTTCAGTCGAGGCATCGTACACAAATTTCGTGACAACGCCTGTTTCATCAGTCTGAGTGAGCATCTGACCACGAGCATTCCAGGTCATCGTCACAGTCGGAGTCGAGCCACCGACGATAGGCCGCTGAATCGTCAGCAGGTTACCCAGAGTGACATCATAAGTGTAGGTCGTCGTGTTCAGACGCCCGTCCTTATAAGTCTTGACCTTCGCCCAGTTCGTGTCATAGGTGAAGGTTTCAACAATGTTGCTCAAGCCAGAGCCAGATTTTGCAACCTGCGTCTGAGTCAAGACATTGTTGTTGGCGTCGAACGTCCAGACAATCTTGTTACCTTCGGGGAAGGTCTTCTGAGTGCAACGATTCAAACCATCAAAAAGGTAGTCAGTCTTGAAACCTAGCGGGTCGATAAAGCGAGTGACACCTCCAAGCGGATTGAAATACGAGATTTGTTTGTTTGTGAGCGGGTCAACAATCTCGGTGCGCGATCCAGCGAAGTAGTAGTTCCACACTTGGCCTCGTGCGTTCGCCTGCGTTTTGACCCGAGAGAGCGAGTCGTAGACGTTGGTGGCGAAAGCGATTGCCGGATTGGCAGGAAGAAGATACGCGGTCATCCGGCCAGGATTGTCGTACTGATAAGTGGTGCTCTTGGCGTTCGCATCCACAAACGTAGTCAGGTTGTTACTCCCGTCTACGGTGAAGCTAACGCTGCGACCAGTGCCATCAGTAACCGACGTCAACTTTCCGCTGGTATAGTTCAGAGTGAGTGTGCGCCCCAAACCGTTCGTGACCGAAGTCAGAATACCGCTGGTGTAGGTAAACGTGATCGTCACGCCTTCGGGGAAGACGATAGTTGCGATTTTGCCGCTTGTGTTGAAGTTGTACTTCACCTTTTGCGGCGTGGTCACGGTGTAGGCACCAGAAACCAGAGTGAGAGTCGACGGGTTACGCGCCGGGGCGGTATAGGTGCCGTCCGGCTGCTTCACGTAGACGCTTGTGTCATATGGCAGGCTGACCACAACAACGTTGTTGATTAGGCGTTCAATCCACCAAGCATCGGTCAAGGAAGCTGTCACCAGCTTTTCGACCGGACGAGCGGTATCGGTCAGCAAATCAACATTGACGAACAACTGCGCGATCGATGCGGCACCCTGTGCGGCAAACTGCTCGCCCATCGCAAGGAAACCATCGCTGTTGACAGCAGCGCCCAGGTCAAAGCCGTGACTCCAACCACGTCCCAACGGACCATTGGTGTACTGGTTCGCCGAGTTGTAGAAACGCTGGAAGGTGAGCTTGTAAGGGTACTTACCGCTGCCGATTTCCAAGTCGTTGCTGCTGTAGAGGAAGTCACCAGAGAACAAGCCAATCGGGTCACCACCCTGAGGCTGAGCCGAGGGGTTGTAACCAGGCTGAGAGTTTGGTGTGCCCGCGATAGCTGAACCAGGCTGACCGCCACCACCCTTGTAGGTACCGTTGATCAGACCGAAGCCACCGCTGCTTGGGTAGAGCCAATCGCCCCAGCCAGTCCAAGCACCAAGAGTGACAGTCGGGTCATCAGCCAAAACGACATTCCATCCATACTGGAGGTACCAGTTATAAATGTTGGTCATGTCAGTTGAAGAGTAACCCGCAGTGACGAGCGCGGCCGAAATGTTGGAACCGGTGTTCCAGTTAGCGCTCGTGCCCTTGTAGATCTTGTTGCCAGCGGCGCTAGCAGTATCCACAACAGTTGTGGTAGAGATGCCAGGGCTGGTGCCAGTGGTCTGTGCCAGAACAGCGGCTTCCAGCGCGACACCGTGCATGGAACTGACAGTGTCGTTGATCGGCGTCTTGGTGACGTCGTTGTTCAAGTTGGTGCTTGAACCAGACATGCCGCCGAAGTCGGTTGCATAGGCCCCCGCACCTCCGCTGTTGAACGAAACAATGCCAACCTGGTGGTTGAGCATGCTGTGGCAGTTGGTCAACCGGTTGACGAGATCGCCAACTCGGCTTGCTTGCGCGGCCCAATTGAACCAGATCAAGGCAAGCTGCTCGCCCATGACAGGTTCAGAAGTGGTCGCGCCACCCGCTGCCTTGTTTGCAGCAAGGGCCTTGCTGTGGAAGTCAGCTTGACCACGCCCGAGGTTGCCCCAGGCATTGCCGATCAGGTAGTACTGACCAGCATAGATGTACGACTGCCACCACTGTTGGTCGTACCAAGTCACCGGGTAACCGTTGTGAGTGACCGTCAGACGAACTGAGTTCCAGGTGCCTGGCGACTGAGCCAAGCCAGTTGCCACGACGGTGCCATTCAAGGCGAGCACCGGCTGCAGGCTGCCGTTGAAGAACAGAGTCAGGCGGGTACCAGCCAACTGGTCGGAAGTGAAAGTCTGATCGATTGACCAGCCGCTGCCAGCGTCAGGGTACTGAACCTGAAGGAGCGTCTTGTAGGTCGTCGGGACGTCAGCAGTCCAGATTGTCGGAACATCGCCAGGAGCCTGGTAGGACAGGGTCGTGCTCCAAGTGAACGGCAGGGTGATAGGGACAATCGCCTGACCGCCGAGCACATCGTCAACAGTGGCCGTTCCGGCAGGAGCCGAACCGACAGCATTGTTCTTGATGTAGGTCAGCAGGTTGGTTGTCATCGTCGACAAGTCAGCACGGATATTCGTGCGGTTCATGTTCTGAACGTAGTCGGCGTTTACCGTGGCACCAGACTTTGCGTTGGTCAAGAAAGTCGTGGCGTTGTAGCCAAGTGCCGTGGCAAGGTTCGCTAGGGGCGCCTTGCGTGTGTAGGTCTTGCGGCTAGGGTCCAGCACATAGGTGGTGCCGGAGATGACGACCTGAACCCAAACGTGGCTCATCACCATCTGATAAATGGTGCCATTCCAAGTTGGGCTTACTGCCGGGATGTTCTCGTTACCGCAATAGTTGTAGGAACCCCAGATGTCGCTTGTGCCAAACCAGGCGCCATACTCGGCTTCCGAGAGCTGAATAGTGCCTTTCACATAGTTGGCGGTGAAGCCAGCCTGACGCAGAAGCGCCACCAGCAGCATAGATTGGTCGAATGAGTTGCCCATGCCGTCTAAAAGGCAGCCAAGAGCACCTTTTTGGACACCAAAACCGGGCTCCCACTCGATGTTTCCATACACGAACTCGTAGATAAGCTGCGGGTCATTCTTCAGTGCTCGCGCAAGCTCAACAATCGACGGGGCGCCCGCAACGGTGTTGCTGGCAAAAGAGCGCACAACCGGTGGAGTATAGATCTTTGATTCATCGATCACTCGCGCGTCGACGATCGCATCGGCGTCGGCCGGTGTGATTGGAGCTCCAGACTGCCACTGCCAGCCTGGCGGACGCGCAGTCACAGGGTCCTTTGATGAGGGCGGAACTGTCGGCAAAGGCAACGGCTTGGCCGGGGGAGTTACTGGAACCTGCGGAGGGACAGGCGGCTGGGGAGCCAATGCTTGCGACGGCGAACTGGCAGATTCAATGCTTGAGCCCGCTTGTGTCGATTCGATAGAATCGCCAAGGTTTGTGTTAGTCATTTTGCTTGTTTCCTGTTTGGGTTGAGATATCAAATTCGCGTCGGGCAAATTTGATAAATTTGGTTTGTCTTTACTGGTATCACCAGCGATGCTTTCATCTGTGCTCTGCATCACGTGCTAACCACTGAGGTGCGGTTCCCAGCGGCATCGTACGTGTAAGTTATTGTCTTGCCTGAGGCATAGGTGATAACGGTGATTCTCCCGAGACTATCGAGAGTTACGGTGAAGCTATCTGCGGCCATTTTGATATTCCTTATTGAGGGTTTGCGTTGTCGCAAGATTCAAAGCGAATCTTGGCGACGTTCAATTGAAGTGAGTGTGGTTTCTTTCTTGATGCGGGATTCACTAAATCCCTATCCACAGCAGTGCCTGAGCGCAACAGCTCACTATTTCCGTTGCTTCGGCAGCGCTGGCGAAAAATACCTAGTCATTCGGTATCTTTTGTCAGCGCTGCAATAGAAAGAAGGAACACCAGTTGACCTTCGGTCATCTAATGTTCCTTCTTCAAGTATTGAGACTTTCCTTAACTTCGCTCTAGCTGACCTTCTAAGCCCTAAGAAATCGCTTGAGTGCTTTCGAGATATTTGGCTGAAGTGCCAAAGCCACGATTCTGGAAGCATCATCGACCACAGTGATTCCGGTGATAGCCTGATAGCCATCGCGAGTAATCTGAGCAGCTTCAACTGCAAACATAGCTTTCGTGCATTCATGCAACTCATCCCAGCCTGGCACTGTAGCCAGAGCTGGAAAGGTTGTCCTCGGTCCATTCAGGTCAGGCTCTGAGCCACTAAGGTTGCCTGAACCAGTATTGAAACCAGCTCCGACGTTTGGCAGGAAATCGTGATGACTCGGTGGACGAAATAGTCCACCTTGATTTGTCATGCCGAACCCGCCGGAAATACCGCTGTGACCTATGCTTCCAGCGGAGCCTTCTTCCGAGGGGCTTGCACCTAAACCCGAATCACCTAACGAAGCCAGCTCGTGATATCGACCAGGCTTGCCGTCAGGCTCTACGTATACATGCTCGCCAAATTCCTGCTTGAGGCGCCGAGCCAAGTCATGACTAGCATCCCACGCGTTTGGCCAAGGGCTAGCAAGGCTTCCGACAAGCCAAGATTTGTCACCACGCGCTTGTAGAAAAGATAGGGAGCGGCTCCCGCAGTCTCGAAGCAATCGCCCTCTTTTGAGAATGATGATTCGAGTTACATGAGCCAGCTCAATTAACATTGTTGGGCCATTGGCCTTTTTGTTTGATGTACGAGTCATTTGTGAATCCTTTGAATAACCAAGTTGATGTTGGAGACGAGTGGCTTGCTCTTAGCTCAACAACGTCTGTTTCTGAAGATAGGTTCAGGTTCTTGCCCAAAGAAGAACTACTTCTTGTTCGGCACCGCCATAGGTGTCAGTGAAACCGGCGGCTCAACCAGCTGATTCCAAAGCTTTCGAACCGCTGGGTCTTTCAGCGCCTTGGCGAGATCAGCCTTGTTCTTCGCCAACTCAGCTTCTGCCAATTTGAGCGAAGTCTGCATTACCTGCTGATAAAGCACAAAGATCTGCTCAGAACTCAAGTTCTGATTCATGCCTTGCTCGCAAAGTCGAAACAATGCTTCGCGTTGAAAACTTATAAATTGGCTTCTACGAGCCAGGTCAATCACTGCAGTCTGGAAGTCCAGCTTGGTCTGCACATCGACATTAGGGTTGTCGAGCTTGACCTGGGCCAGCATGCTCGCCACAGCCGACATCGCCACGTCCGGACTTGGCTCCGAGCAGACTGCCATTTTTCCATTGGCCTGTGGAATCATGATGATCGCACGAGCCGAGGCGTCAAGGTCAACGATGGTGGGCTGACCGGCTGTGAGTGGATGAACTCGCACTGATGGTGCCACAGCACATCCGCCCAGTGTAAATGTAAGCACAACTACTGCCGCAAGAATCAGAGAGGTTACTCTCATGTTGTCTCCTTTCTTATTGCCCTACCAAAGAAACCCTTACCAAAGAAATCTGGTGCGTTCCACGAGGCTGGCAAATGAGGCCTTGCCTGAAGCACTAAATTCCAGAGCACTGGAAGCAGGCACAAACAGAGGCGAGAATTGGTTGTTCGACGCAGCAAAGTCGCAATCGGTACAACTAGATTTTTTGGCAGCAGCAGAATCATTGGTATTGACCTGTTGCTCCAGAAGAGTTTGCTGACAGCTCGCCTCATTCAGAGGGGAGAATTCAGACTGATCCATTTTTAGATCCATTTCGTGAGGATTATGACTAAGAATTAGGCGGTTTCGCTAGATCTGCCAGGGGAACTGCCGGGGGAACTACTGGAGGCAGCGCAGGAGGATCTTGCGGGGGCTTGCAAGGATAGAACTGACCTTCCAGCACTGGGATGATAAGCGTCGTCAGAATTAATACCACTGAACCTAGATATGGTTTGTACCATTCGAAGGTAGCGAAAGGGCCGCCCAAAGAGAACACGAAGGCTGAGAACGCCAAACAGGCAGTTACCCAGTGGAACATTTTGCTTGAAACAAAGCCAACAGGCTGGGTTTTGACATAGCAAACATACAGCGGTGTCAGCGCAAGCATCACACCGAAGATGCCCCAACTAAGCCACAGGGGTGGGTTATTGCTCTCAGCAACACCTTTGATCGCTACGTATGCTGCCAAGATGTCGGCAGGAATGTACTTGATCAGGCGCTCTGAGTAAGAATCGGTAGCCTTACTGTCAAGAGGCGGCTCCTGTGCAGCGAATCTCCATGTAAAAGGATTGAACATATAGTTCTCCTTTATCTATATTGTTGATTATTAGAGCTATGAGCCCATGAGATTTGACTCTTTGCTCAATTAGATTTTCAGCAGAACTCGTTGATAGGACAAACCAGTCAAAACTGGCATCGACACAACTGCTCAGCGCAATGGTCAACTGAAATTGATGCACCTAGATACAAAAACGATGCGTCAATAGAGCTGACAAAAAACATCTAGCCGTTCTCAAATGGCTTGTGTCAGCGCTATTTGCTCTAAGAAGAAGGGAATTGGATCATTTCAAGGAACAATCCTTTCTACTTCATTAGTTGGAAATTGCCCTCGACCACTTCCAGATTTTCCATGCGGTCGGCATAGCCAAAGTGTCACCAATACTGAATCTACCTTCAATCTCAAAACGCGCACCTTTGCAATTATGGGATTCATCCTCTTTCATTGCTCTTAAGTGCTTCGCGCTCTGGCTAGCCAAACATGACAAATCAGCTCCTTGCCAAGCGGCGGCAGGAAGATTCCGAAATGGTAGATATACTTATATTGTTCGCATTCATGCAATTTTTTCTTGTCCAGGTATTTTAAGCACTTTACCGGTAGAGAGAACGCAGTTTACGACCTATAACAATTGCTCCGAAGTCATCAATATCTGTATTTGTAATACGAAGTAGTACAGCCAAAAAACTCTTGCTTATTTCGCTTGACGAAACGAGTTAGCCATTAGATGAATGTGACTCTGCGCTCATATTGGCCTAATCAATAGGGCGCAATTTTTTGCCGCTCAATTCTTAGACCAAAGCTAAACAGCAAATACCGATGCTAGCTGCGCAGGGGTATTTCTGAGAGGCGCTCAAGAAAACTTGCTGTCAATCAATAGATGGTGCTCTTTGCTCGCTTAGCGAGATAGAGAATAAAATTGAAATGCTGAATTGGTAAAGGTCGGATGGGTTTTCTTGTGGTTTTGGGAAATCGATGTAGGCCAGAAAACTAACAAAACACATAGGCCAAATTCCAGTGTTTTCCAGTTCACTGACAAACAAAACCAAAAATGCGAAATGTGCCGCTGTGGCTGAACACGAGATGCCAGTAGCTTAAGCAAAGCAATCTCAACAAAGTCATAACGTAGGCCAAGCTATAGCGCACCTTGCGAGCCGCAGGGCATGGGTCTTCATTCGAAGATGTTACAGGACCGCTTAATAATATCAGTGGCGGTGTCAAGATATTGGCTAAAAGACGCGAATTCATGTTATCGCTAACTCATCTTTGTTCTTTTGTTTCTTTACTCGCGCTTCTTCTTTTCGACAGGCAACACAACCGACCCCACGCCCTAGCATGTGCTGTATTGTCCGTTCATAGGGCCTAGAGCAAGCACAGATCCAATGAATTGCTTTAGTTGTTGTAGCAACTATTTCACGGGCTGCCTTCTTGCCGTTTTTATCAGCATGCAGCAACTTAGCTAACTCTGGGTGAATAGTCTGCAAAGAGTTGGTCACCGATACTTGCCTATTGGCACAAAACGGACAATCAGTGCCCTTTATCGCCCGTTGATATACCTCAGCAGTCCACGCATGGTCTGGCCCGGCGGGACACTTCCACCAGACTTTACTGCGAGAGCCCGCTGAAGTATTCCAGGGCGTACGATCACCATTTCTCTCTTGAAACCATTGAGCTGCCAACCCTTCTCTGGCAT
>Ga0075444_10001393_pt1 | contig 14880 bp, 9 predicted proteins | sample CoawatmetaG01DNA_FD_76836 | JGI IMG/M metagenome (GOLD analysis project Ga0075444, IMG submission 76836) | Marine microbial communities from the West Antarctic Peninsula - Coastal water metaG017-DNA | ecosystem: Environmental > Aquatic > Marine > Coastal | place: Atlantic Ocean: West Antarctic... | reverse complement strand
TGCCGATGAGGTAAGAACAGTTGAAGTAGTTAAAGATGAGACTAACTTAATTGTGAATGTGACTCTGGTAGCAGACGGTGGCATTGGTGATAAAAACTTAATTAAGACTTTTTTAAGTCGTAAAATTGCAGCGCCAAGACGATCAGGACTTCAAGAAATATGCTTTGAAAAACATGCACTGCTTCTTGCAAATACCAAAGCGGAGAAGGCAAAATGTGATGCAGGTACGATACCGTCTTTACAAGCTAAGTGGTGGTCTAACTTTTCCGGGGGCTACGGGACGATGGAACGAGTATGGAATGTATCCTGCCCTGATTATATAAATTTACCAGGTTCTGGGGCAGGAGATCCTCTCACTGTTTATACAGTCGGAGAGTCTCCTGAAATCCGTCTATTTTGGCACTACTATCTGAAGGGAAAGAATACCTACCTTGATGAAGATGGAGTTGCTCAGACCGACACTCACGGCTATACCAGGTATGTTAGTCCATATTATTGGGCTATGTCCAATGCAGGGGATCACCAGATGTTATCCTCAGAAAATGACTTCAATTATACGAAATACGATTACAAGCTAGCTAGATTCTATGGGGGAGCTGACTTCTGCACGCCGGGATCAACCTATTACCAGGGTAATATAGCAGGCAATGATGTGGATTGCCCCTCGGATGAAGAACCCAGTATATTTATTAAGTCTTGCTGTCCTGCAGAGGAAATAAGAAATCGTTGGGGCACTCATGACAAATGTGATTATCCTCTAACTGATATGTATGGAGGATCTATGACTGAGGCGCCAAATTGGGCAACCCAATATATGATAAACAAACTATGGCAGGGGCCACCAAAGCGTCGTCCGTAAATAAATATAGCTAATGAAAATTAATAATTTTAATGAATGTAACAAGGGATACACCTTAGTCGAGCTGTTAGTCGCAGTAGCTGTATCAGGTATTGTAATTGCAGGAACTATGGCAGGTTATAAGGTTTTTTCTAGTCAGTATGATGTATTAAATAAAAGAATGGAAATAGATAGGCAGGTCCTATTGGTAATCAATTTAATTCAAAAAGATGTGGCGATGGCTGGCTATAAGTCTTACAGATCAACTAATACTTTGTCAGCTGCAGATGCTTTAAAAAAATCTAGTGCGACTGATTTTTCTATGGTGTTTGACTATCAGGAAAAAGAAAGTGACCCAATTGTCAGGCACCTGATTCGCTACTCTTTAGGACCAGGTTATATTTCTGATGATGGTGGCGCCTTAAGAAATAAAATTTATAGAGACTTACGTGTTTGTAATGCACCTGCATCTGGCTGCTCCATATCTACCTCTACATCTAAATATTCCGCGGGAGGTTTAGGTGAAGCAATTATAGATAAAGTAAAAAACTTTGAAGTAAAATTTTCACATACAAAGACTACCGGACCTTATTCAGGGGCCGCACAAATAGTTAAAATTAATCTTACAGTAGGAACATCAAGGAAAGTTCGGAGTGCATCTGGGTGGTGGATAGACAAAGATTTCACATTTGTATCAAGGGCAAAAAATGTCTCCTTACTCTAATAAAAAATCGATAAATCATAATCCCGAAGCAGGCATGACTTTGGTCATTACTTTGTTATTAGTCCTAACTTTGACGGTTATGGCCTCAGCGGTTACTTTTGTAGTCAATAATCATTCTGATATGACTAATGCAGTGACTAATAAACCAGTTGCGATTGAATCAGCTGATGCCTGTATTGAAGAGGCAATAGCATGGGTACAGACGAGTGTAGGACATGTATGGCTAGAAGGTACAGAGGTGACTGGCGTCGATGCCTTAGGTTATGGAAAGGCTAAAATTAAAGATATTGCTGCATCAGATGGTTCGCTTTACGGTAAAAATTTAAAACTTCACACCGAAAAAAAATCAGGTGAGACTCGGTCAGCATATTTTCAGAAGCGACTCGAAAAAGCTTCCTGTACCTCGGTTAATATGACAGTCATTAAAAAAACAGCAGGTGTAAGTGACGGCGCAGGAGGATCAGTTTTAGGGGTTGGTGAAGAAATTGGCTCTAAATCAGGGTATGGCGATATTGTAGTTGAAGTTGTTGAGTTTATACCTTATAAATATGAAATATTAGTCGTTGCAGAAGGTTTTTTTAATCTTGCAACAATACCAAATGCCACAGGAGTTGGGGTGGAGATAGATAAGTCTACTGATTTTAGACTTGACCCAACTTCAAATTGGACTAACTCAAGTATATCTAAAGTTGAAGTTTTATTTACTTATCAGCAGTAAGTATATTTGTTGAAAGGGTGTAATATAATTTTATGAGATTTTATTTAACATTACTAGTTTTTTACAGCAGTTTAGTGCTGGCATGGCCATTGGGAGGAGTGATTTATAACGATGCCACTGATAAAAAAATAGCGATCGGAGTTCACCCGGAAGGCCATTTAAATGTTGGTCGTTATAATAGGGAGTTTGATATAGTTTCCAATGCTACCGCCACTGGACTTGCTTATAAGTTCCCTAATGGCAATTGGTATGATGCAACAGCACCTGGTTGTCATTGCGAAGGCTGGAGTGCTGGCGCCACATCTTCAAAAGATGGGCGCCAAGCTATGGGTGAAGCTTCTGTTGATACTGGACCAGTTAAAAATATTCACGTTAAAAGTTTTGTGGTTGATGAAACCAGTATTGAGTCAGTAGTTTCAATTAAAGAAAACATCTTGTCACGGTTTGCCATTCGGCTTGCTCGTCCAGCTAATGATATGTTAGAAGTTAAGCATGTATATGGCCCAGCTAAGTTAGCCAGCGAAGAATTATTTGAAGTAAATGTAACAATGACTAACGTCTCTGGCCACACATTAAATACAGTGAGGTATAACCGGAGTATGGATTGGGATATACACCCCACTGAATTTCGTGAGGTGGTAAGTGCTGTAGGGGTAGAGGAGTCTAAGCGCAGCGCAACGAAACCAAGAATATATCGTGCTGGGAATAATGGATTTAGAAATCCTAACGTCTTTAACACTGATTGGACTGGATATGCAATCTGGCCGTTGAACTACCGCATCAATAGAAACATGCATCGAGTAGGTCCGAATGACCATGGTTTTACTGCGACATTTGAATTTGATGATTTAGCCTGTGGTGAAGCCCATAATTTTAAAATTTATTATGGTGCGGCAGCTTCTAGGGAGTTAATGATTGCGGCATTTGCAAAAGAAGGTGTGCCGCTATATTCGATTGGTGAGCAAAGAGCGAGGACAGGCGTAGTTTTTGGCTTTGGATTTAAGGGCGTAAGTGGCACTGCACTTGCGCGATCATTACCAGAAAAATCAGCAATTCTTCCTGGCGGAGTTATGACTGACCCTGATGTAGTGCAAACCTATGCTCCTCCACTTATTGCAACTGTTAACCGTACTTCAGATAAATATGCCTATCAGGCAGTATTTAACTATCGAAAAGACCACCAGTGGGAAGGTGATATTTTAAGGTACACATTAGATAGTAATGGTGATTTTACTCCGGGAGAAATTCCTGTCAGTGCGGCTAAGATTTTAAAAGACAGAATAAATGAGTCGAATTACATGAGAAGCTATGAGGAGGGTGGTCGAAATATATGGACGGTAAGCCAGACTTTTGCCTGTCCAGGAAGGGGTATTGGGACTTCCGGATACACTATAGATCCATCCTTCTCATGGTTTGGTAGAAGATTGATACGTTACGCAGTTTCTCCAGGTGTTGGGGTCTTAGACCTAAATAATTTTGTTGCCGAGAGGAGCTCCAACTTCGAACCGTTTCTTTATAATTGCCAAACTGGTGATGACGAAGAAGATATCATTAAGTTTGTAAGGGGCTACGATACCTGGAACGAGGATGGACCTTCTGGTACGAAGGGCCCAGGCAACATGAGAAAGAGTTTATTAGGCGACACCTTCCATTCAAATTTAGTGTATGTCGGACCACCGGTAGAAACTGATGGCTGGGAGTCTACTAATGACAAATCTGAGGCTTATTTTCGGAAAACTAAAAACTACCGCGCTTTCAAAAGCATGTATGCAAATCGAGAGGGACGAATTTATGTAGGTGCTAATGACGGAATGCTCCATTCTTTTGATAAAGACCTGAACCTCAGATGGTCATTTATCCCGCCACCGATACTTTCAAAACTTAGAGCGCTAAAGGGTGCAGATCCGTCTGGCACCACAAACGGAACTTCAAATAGCAAGTTCTTAGTCGATGGGCCCATTGTTGTCAAAGACGTATATGATACTACTCTTAATTTATGGAAAACTATTCTTGTGGGGGCGTTAGGCTATGGAGGGAAGGGCTACTACGTGTTAGATATCTCACATCCCGAGGCCCCTTTCTTTCTTGGAGCAGTTGAGAATGATGACAAGAATAATAGGGTGCTTCGGTGGGATAAGGGCGGAGACATGACAGCTCACAAGTATGGAAGCGGCGCCTCTACCATGGCATTGACAGATACGATGTATCCTTATCAATACTTAGGCTTTACTTTGTCTAAACCAAGCTTTGCATTGTTGCCCTATGCACAGAAACCAGTTGGAGGTAGGTGGAGCTCCAGATATGGTTACGGAATGCAGCAAAGACACGCCATGGTTTTTGGCGCTGGTTATGCGGGGGGTATGTCCACCAATCAAGGTAATTATGTAATAGCAGCTGATGCAATGGCAAGAAGAAAAGACGGGATGTTTTATGGAACCGCCGCACCTGACGGAGCAAGATACAATGATTACGGACCATTTGATGCATTGGCATGGACTAAGGTTCCGGTGGATTCAGCAAGCGATGCAAATAAAGGTATTACCGCAGCGATGTCTATTGTTATTCCGGATAAGACTGGATCAAATGACCATTATGGTGGTGTAGCATATTTCCCTGATCTTCATGGGCAGCTATGGAAGTTTGATTTATCTAGAAAAACTTTACCGCCAGGAGCTGTTACCTATAACCACACAGCGGCCATAAAAACAGCTGATTCTTCAAATGGAGATAGCAGCATGCACCAATTAAATAAGTTGTGGAGGTCTGAAACTACAGTCGACAATGATAGGTTTGGGGCTCATCAGTCTGCAACAACACTAGTTTCAAATGTTGGTGGGAACAATATATACAACTTTTTTGGCACAGGTGATCAGGCTCATATACAAACAAGACATAGTAGTATTGATAATTGGATTGTCGGAGTCAGGGATGATGATTATCCATCGACTGGTTTAGCCTTAACTGGAACCGATAAAACTAAGAGCTCTTCGGGTATTTATTATCGTAATATTTCATCAGATGGGATAGGAACTACATGCTCTTCAACAGATCAACCAGGTTGGTATGCCAAACTGAACGATCGATATGGAAGAAGTCGGCCTGCAAGGGTCACTGGACGAATTTTAATTGATAGTTCAGATCTATATGTTCCTGTTTATCGACCAAAAAATGCAACATGTCCGGTCGATGGTGACGCCACTATTCTAATTATGAAAAATGGTTGCGGCGGGGCATTAAGCTACTTTAAAGCTGGGGAAGGTTTATCTACTTCCGTTGTTTCTGACGGTGATGGTAATTTATATATTGGGATTAGTAATGAAGCTAGTGGCGCCTCGTCTTTATTTGAGGACACCAAAAAAATTGGTAATATTATAAAAATAGCGACTGGATCAGATGATGATTCCTCCGTCGTATCTTCGCCAGTAAACTCGGGTATTCGTATAAAATCATGGCGTGAATTGTTTAACTAAAACAAATCCTTATTGTTGTACTTATCATAACTCTTTGTGTATGATTAATTAGCTTCTAAATCAATTTTCGTAATTAGTAAATCACTATTAAGGAATTAAGATGTTAGAAAAATTTAAAACTATTTTTAAAAATAGATTTTTACAAAAAAGTTCTGAGCCAATTCAACAAGATATTGTTGGTATAGATATCTCACATTCCTATGTTCGAGCAATTTCATTAAAGAAAAAAAACAAACAATGGTCTTTGAATAAAATTAGTACCAAGGCTTTAGATGAAAGCTATGAAAGTGCAGATAAAAGAAAAGAAGCTATTGTTAGGCATCTTAAAAATATTAGGTTAGAACAAAAATTTGAATCTGATAATGCCGCTATATCTCTCCCTGTTAATGCAGCGATTGTTCAAGTAGTTCAAATTCCTTTCCTTGAAGAAGAGGAGTTAAAGGAAGCAGCAGATAATGGCAGTCTGTGGGATAGCTCAATTAATGTTCCTGGAGAATTATCTGAGTATTCAATATTCTGGCAAACCATTAAGAAAGACAAAGAAAAAAATACACTTTCGTTGTTGTTCGTTGCATCTCGAATCGATGAGATTGAAAAAAACTGTGATTTAGTAAAAAGTGCAGGCTATGACCCTCTTATTGTTGATGTGAGATGTTTTGCATTAAGAAATATATTAAAAACCTATGGGGAATCTGAAAGCTCAAAAACACAAGTTCTTGTTGAGATAAGCGGACAAGAAAATTACGCAGTTTGTATGTATGACAACGTACCATTTATTTATGATATTTATATTTCAGATAGCGATTCGGAAGCATTAATCAAAGGTGGCGCATCCCTAAGTAAAGAATTATTCTCAAGGCTTGCTACTCAGATCAGGACTTCAGTTACTGCATTTATAAAACAAAGTGGTGTTCCAGGCATTGAAAAGATCGAGTTATCAAGCTCGCTGCCAATAGCAGAAAAAATACGTAAGAATTTAAAAGCGGAGATCATTGAGTACAAGATTGAAATGATGAGCCCTTTTAGCTTTATTCAAATCTCACCTCAACTTAAGTCAAGGGTAGATGAAGAAAAAAATCCATCCTCACTTGTTGTTGCAGTAGGTTTAGCAACAAGGCAATTAGATGTTTTTGGGTATTATAAGTTTGTTACAGCAGTATCAAATATTAACTTGTTACCTGACAGAGAGGATCGAGTAAGAAAAGAAAAGAAAAAAACGAAAACAACTTCTTTAATGAAAAAGTTAAGCATAGTTGCCTGCTTTGGTTTATTTACTTCAACCGCTACTTATGGGTTGTTAATGGCAACCTCACCTTCAGATGATGAAATCTTTGCTATGCAAGAAAATTTTACTAGAACAACTAAAATACTTAACAAAAGAACACAAGAATTTAAAAACTTAAAAAAATGGACTTACGAATCTGGCTCTATGAATAGCAAGCTTTTGGATTTGAGTTACACAGCTAGCCTTCCAAAAGGAAGTTTTGTGACTAATATAATCCATGGAAGGAAGCCGGGTGAATCATTAATGGTAATTAAGATTACTAAACCTGAGCTATCATCAACTATCATGAGTCTGTTGAGTAAAGAGTTTGACAACGTACAGCTCTTAAATATAAATGAGCCAGTTTCGGGCAATATGAGTACTTTAGAAATTTCTTTTGAGATCAAATAATTATGGCAATTGATTTAAACCAAGGAATAGACGTAAAGGACCTTATTAAGAAAATAAAGAGTTTATTTTCTAAGGATTCCAATGTCTTTGGGAATAAATTAGTAAACCTCTCTTTAGCATCAGTTTTCGTAACGATATTTTTAATCTATTCAATTTATGAAATATCTGATAACGACTCACAGTACATGCAGGCAAAAAGTAGCTTTGATAACGTTTCGCTTAAATTAAATAAGCTGGAAGCAAAATTTAAAAAAACTCAGGTCAGTAATGAGTTGTATTTTCAGCAACTAAGGGCTAGTCCAAAAACTAAATCAGAATTTTCTGCAAAGATCACCAAGTTGGTTTCTCGATATAATATTCTGCTTAAGTCTATTAATTTAAATGGAAATATCGGCAAACAAAAAGGTAATGGCGTAAAGCTCGTTGTTAGCGGACCATATCTGAGTTTGATTAGATTTAGCAGAGAAATGAATAAAATTTTAGCAGCATCACAATTAATAAATCTAGATGTTAAAAAAATTAGAGAAGGAAAGTCTCTGGTTATGGGTCTTGATATTATTTTCTCACCACGCCCACCAGCGTCGAGCTTCCCATTAAAAGCAAAAGAAATTACTGTTAAATTATTGAATCTAAAAAGTGCATTTAGCCATGTCTTAAATTTGTTTGTCTCTTCAGCTAACGCCTTTGAAGAAGTACTTCCTGAAATTTTACCTGTTGAGAATTTACAAGAGTTACCTCCATTACAAGATAAATTAAAGCCTAAGGGGCTGTCGTTATTCCAAAAAGCATACGCAAAGGCAAAATTTAATGGATTAACTAAGTTTAAATTCACCAATAAAGCAGGCGAAACAAATCTATATTTAACAGGCTTAAAAGAGAAAAAAGTAATTTTAACTGCGCCCCAAGAATTACCTGAAATTTTACCTATCGCAGAATTAACAAACTTGCCTCCACTAGAGTCCCGCCCTGCAATGCATGTTAAAAAAATAATCAATACTAAACCACAAAAAGGTAACTCCGTAAGTAATTCTCAGAAGACCAATGTTTACAAACAAGACCAGGGGGTTGCAGTTCACGAGGCTGACGATAAAAAATTGATATTAGCTGGTTTTGTTGAAAAACCAACACAGAGCACTCAAGAATTCGAAACTCAGGAGTCCGTTGAACCTGAAAGATTAAGGGACCCTTTTGCCTCGCCAGGTGAATCTAGGGCGCCAAAAATTAATAGTAAATTTTCTGGTGAACAATCAGAAAATAAATATTACCTGTCTGGAGTTATAGCCTCTGACCATCTTGAGCTATGTGTAGTAATAAGTCCTTTAGGAGAATCAAATATTTATCGTGTCGGTCAAAAAATTACGGATAAAATATTGATTACAGAAATTAGTGGTAATTCAATTTTAACAAATAATTCAACTAAAAAAATTGTGATTGGTGATGAAGTTAGATAATAAAAATTATTGGATAATTATTTTCTCCATCATTTGCTTGTGTGGTTGCGTACCGCCTACGGCTCTTAAAAAAGAAGATATAAAAGAAACAGCAAATGAAGTAAGAGAGGAGCTTCTGGAGATACAAGGCCTTGATCCTATGGAGAGCACTGACTTATCTTTATTAGACTCTAATTCTCTTGCAACACAAAGAGATATTGTAGAAATTGGGGGTAATCAAAAAGGAGTTAAGGTAGATGATCCTTCATGGCAAAACTATCCGATATGGGTAAATCTAAATGTGGTGCCATTAAGAACATTTTTTTCTCTATTCGAAGAAATGACAGGCTTAAATTTTGTTGTTGGTGAAGAGGTTACTGGCGACATAACATTAAAACTAAATAATGTTAACTGGATTGAAGCTTTTAAATTAGTGTTAAGAGAAAAAAATTTAATGCATGATGTAAACGATTCAGGAACTGTGGTTATTGTTCATACTCATGATTTTATAAGTAAGCAAAGTGCTTCTTATGAAAAAGCATTAAGTGCAAAAATTAAAGAAATTAATTCATTGTCTAGCATGGACATTAAATCGACTGCAATATTTAAATTAAATTATGCAAAACCAGATGTTCTTGCAAAACAGTTATCTGATGTTATTTCTACTCTAGAAGCTGGATCAGAAGGTTCCTCAGCTGATAAGAGGGCATCTTTTGTGATTGATTCCAGAACCAACTCGCTTATTGTACAAGCTTCGCCAGCAGACATGGTTTGGATTAAGACGACAATTGATAGTCTTGATAAGCCAACGAAGCAGGTAATGGTTGAGGTATTTATTGTTGAGGCAACTGATAGCTTCCAGGCTGAGATTGGCTCAAGAGTTAGTATGTTTTCAAGTGACTTGGGTTCAAGTGACGTAGGTAAAAGGATTTCACTGGCTGGATCAGGCGGCACCTCCCCAACAGCTGCTGGGTCAATTACAAATGCTGCAGCGGGAGGAACAGTTGCAAGTAATACAATTGCCGGAGCAACAGGAGGCATAGTCGGAACATTTATCGGTAATACTTTAGAGCTAAGAGTCGAGCTAGAAGCCATGCAAACTGAAGGCCTGAGTAAAATTATTTCTAATCCAAAATTATTCATAGTTGATAATGAGAGCGCAGAAATTGAGGACGGCCAAGAGGTTCCTTACCAACTCACAGCTCAAGCAGGAGCTACACCAACAACTGCATTTAAAAATGCTACGCTCAAAATGAAAGTAACCCCATCAATTATTCCAGATGGTAATGTCTATTTAGATATTGAAGTAAATAATGATTCTGTTGGCGCAACTCCTCCTGGTGGTCAGCCTCCAATTAACACCAAAACAATAAAAACTAAACTATTAGTAAGGGATGGCGGAATAGCTATGATTGGTGGTATTAATAAAACAACTGATAAAACGTCTAGAGCAGGATTACCATTCTTCCAGGATATACCTTTACTTGGCAATTTATTTAAAAGTAAAGCAGATCAAGAAACTAGAAATCAACTTTATATTTTTATAGCTCCAAAGGTTCTATAGTTAAACAAAATGAGTCGAGACCAAATACAAAGCCTTAAAGAACAAATCGCTACAGAAGTTATCGAGCTAGGCTTAGTTAAGGCAGAAATTTTTGATAAAACCTCGAAGCATGCAAAAAATACTGGTGAGAGCACCTTCGATTTATTGATTAAGGATGGTGATTTAACGATTAAAGGTTTATTGAAAAGCTTATCGGACAAATATAATATTCCGTTTGAATTAAACCCCCAACCTTTAGTTCCAAAAATCAATAAATTTCCTGTTAGGTTTTGCTTAAGTAATGCCGTCGTCCCAATCGCTGAAGAGTCAGACACTATTGAATTTGGCTTATGTCATCCAGGCTCTCTTAATGCTTTAAAAAATCTGAGTTTAATGATCGGGAAAAAAATAAAGGCTTCATTCATCCCTCCAGACTTTATATTTCAGTCTATATTACAAAAACATATTCATACAATAAGTGAAGTGAAAAAATCTGATTTAATAAAAAAAGAACAGTCTAAAGCTTCATCATTAATAGCAACGGCGCAACGGTCAAATAAAGCTATCAAATTAAATGCTAGTAACATAAATCTTAAAAATAAAAAAAAAGATGCTGAGCTTGATTTAGTAGCTTTAGGAAAAAAAACTGAAGAAGTGATACCTCAATCAATTCTTATAAAAGGAGTACAAGAAAGTTTTCAAATCGATTTAGAAAAAATAAAACCAAAATCAAGTATAGAGAAGGAAAAAGCACCTCTTAGACCTAATTTAGTAAGTGACAGTGACGATAGTGAGTTAGTGGAAGATGAAGTTATTGAAATCACAGGAGATGTAATCAATGTAGTAGATGACATTTTATCAGAAGCAATTCAAACAGATGTTAGTGATGTACATATAGAAGTATTTAAAGACGCTGCACAGATTCGTTTTAGAGGCAATGGCTCGATGTTGGCACAACCTCAATATAAAACTTTTATAACAAAGAATTATAATGCTGTAATTGCTAGAATAAAAATTCTAGCAAGTTTGAATATTGCCGAAAGACGTTTACCCCAGGATGGCAAGATATCATATCAATCTAAAGATGGGACTGAAGTTGATTTTCGTATATCAATTTTACCAACTAGTTTAGGTGAGCGAATAGTAATTCGTATCTTAAATTCTTCCTCCTTAGCAGTAACAATTAGTGCTCTTGGTTTCAGCGAAAAACAAGAGGAAGATTTTATTAAAGCAGTGAAGTCTCCTCAGGGCATGGTTTTAGTAACTGGACCCACAGGAAGTGGTAAGTCAACCACACTATATGGTGCTATGAATTATCTTAATAAGCCTGATGTGAATATTTTAACTGCAGAAGATCCAGTTGAATACACAATGAGTGGAATTTCTCAGGTTCAGGTAAGGGAAGATATTGGTCTTACCTTCGCAAGTGCATTAAGATCATTTTTAAGACAGGACCCTGAAATCATACTTGTTGGTGAGATTCGTGATGCTGAAACAGCAGATATTGCATCAAAAGCCGCACTAACTGGACATTTAGTATTAAGTACTTTGCATACAAATAGTGCAATTGGGGCTATTAGTCGACTAGTAAATATGGGGTTACCAGCATACTTGGTATCAAGTGCATTAACCCTTGTTGTAGCTCAGCGATTAGTTAGAAAAAATTGTAATAAATGTAAAGCGTTAGTTGATAAAAGCCATAAAGATATTCAAGTATTTATTGAAGAAAATAATGTAGATAAAGATGCAAAGTTATCTAAAGGTAGTGGTTGCAAAGAGTGTAAGAAAACAGGATATAAAGGCAGAATGGGTATTCATGAAGTCTTAGTTGTTAATGAAGAAATTGCTAATGCAATTAGTTCAGGTAAGTCTGTAGCTGATATTACTGAAGTTGCTAAAAAAGCAGGTTTTATTACAATTTCAGAAAGTGGTAAAAGATATTTAAATGACGGGTCGTTATCGATGGAAGAATTCCTTCGAACTATACCTAAAGAAGACTAAATACAAATTGGTTAATTATCTATGATTTATGTTTGGAAGGGTTTAAAAAATAATGCTTTTACTGAAGGTGAAGTTGAAGCTGAGAGTAAGGATGAGGCCATCTTTCAGCTTAAACAAAGTGGGACTATTGTAACTACTATAGATGATGACCCAATAGATAAAAAGATTGCAGCTAAGCCCAAGAAACCTTCAAAAAGTGGGTTAAAAATTTCAGATACGGAGCTACTTTTATTTACCAAAAAATTAACCACAATGATGAAAGCGGGTTTAGCTATAGTCCCTGCATTAGAAATGCTTGAGGTACAAAGTGAAAACCCAAGATTTAAACCTGTTATTGATAGTTTATTAACTCATATTAAATCAGGAGTACCTCTATCATCTGCGTTTGAAAAATATCCAATGACCTTTGACAATGTTTATATAAATTTAGTTAGAGCAGGTGAAGCAAGTGGTAACTTAGATACTTTTCTTGAAAGAATAGTTTTAAATTTAGAAAAAACAATTTCAATAAAAAAAGCTATCAAAAGTGCAATGATGTATCCCATAATTTTACTGCTTGTAGCTGTATCTGTTGTGGGGGTAATGATGATATTTGTGGTCCCTGTATTTGTTGAGATTTTCGGTAACGCTGGAGTTGAGCTTCCAGCTGCCACTCAAATGGTTATGGCAATGAGTGATTTTTTAAGGAGCTGGTCAGCTCCAATTATTCTTGGTGCTATTTTTGTAGTCTTTTTAATGATAAAAAAATGGCTTCAAGGGAACTTAGTCTTTATGCAAAAATTTGATAAATTATTAATGAAAATACCAATTCTAGGGCCAATGATCAGTGATTCAATTATGGCAAGAATAACGATGATACTTTCTAACCTTATTTCAGGAGGTGTAAATTTAATTGAAGCAATGGAAATTGTAAAAAATTCAATTGGAAATACACAAATCCAATCATCACTTGAAAAAGTTAAGCGCGACATTTTTTCTGGGAAACCATTTTCACAATCCTTGAGAGACACAAAAGATTTCCCTGAAACTATGTGTGGATTTATTGAGGTTGGTGAGGAAACGGGGAAGCTTAACGAAATGCTTAAAACTGTTTCAGTCTATTATGAAGAAGAATTTGATAACTCAGTTGACAGCTTTTCGCAACTCCTGGAGCCATTGATGATTGTTTTTTTAGGACTAGTTATTGGCTTTATTTTGGTGGCAATGTATACACCAATCTTTGAAATGGGGACTGCTGTTTGATAAAATTTTTTTTTTAACTTTACTTTTACTAATCAATTCAATTCAAGTGCATGCAGATTCTTTTTTTGAATATTTTGCAAGTGAACAAAAACTTAATAGTAGCCACTTAAGAATAAACAATAAAACTAAGGTAAGTAATTTCTATAACCTTGATTTAATTATCTCATCCACCCCATCTATTAAATTTTATTCCGAAATCATTGAGAAAGAAAATTTACCTATTGATTTGGCCTTAATTCCACTTTTAGAAAGTGGAAATAATCCACTAGCTAGATCAAAAAAGAATGCTCTTGGCTTATGGCAATTCCTTCCATCGACTGCTAGAGAATGGGGTTTATCTACCAATAGAATTGATAGCAGGACAAATGTTATTGAGTCTACTCAGGCTGCTATCCAATACTTAAGTTATCTTCATGGTCAATTTAAAAATTGGGATTTGGCTCTTGCTGCCTATAATTGGGGTATTGGGTCTGTAAAAAAAGCATTAAAAACAGGTTTGATAACTAACAATAAAATAAATCTCCATAAGTTACCATTAGAAACAAGAAAATATTTATTATCCTTCCATCACCTAAACAGTCTGATTAAAAATAATTATAATAATCCTAAATTAAGTAGGTTTCCAAATACTAAATATTTAGTAAGAATAAAAAAAATAAATATTTCTAATTATATTTCTTCAAATAAATTAAAGAACATTAATGGGTCAGTTTTAATGCATATCAATGGTTATGATGTTTTAAAAATGAATACAAATAAAGAGATACTTATTCCATCTTCAGAGTTTCAAGAATATTTTTCAACCCAAAAAATCTCATATAAAAAAAATTCTAATATTACTAGTTGTCCAAAAAAATATCACAAAGTTAAATATAGGGATACGCTAAAAAAATTAGCACGAGAATATAAAATAACAATAGATTCTTTGAAACAGTTAAATCCACAAATAAGTTTTCTTAGACCCGGGATGAATATCAAATTATGCGTTACTAATTAATGTTGAGCTTCTATAGTCGACTAAATTATTGTTCTTATGACATTTTCTTAACTCTCCTTATTGCCCGATTTGCCCACTTTATTGTCTGGGGGTAAACTAATCCTATGAAAAAACTACTCCTACTCCTACTCTTATTCTTAATACCTAATATTACGTTTGCATTACCAGCAACTCTTAATGAATATATATCTAAACATTCATCCTGGAACTCATCTGATAAGGCATCACTTTCTTATATGGCA
>Ga0075444_10001391_pt1 | contig 14888 bp, 15 predicted proteins | sample CoawatmetaG01DNA_FD_76836 | JGI IMG/M metagenome (GOLD analysis project Ga0075444, IMG submission 76836) | Marine microbial communities from the West Antarctic Peninsula - Coastal water metaG017-DNA | ecosystem: Environmental > Aquatic > Marine > Coastal | place: Atlantic Ocean: West Antarctic... | reverse complement strand
TTATTATTTAACTTATACTGACAACTGCTCACGCTATCATTGCAGACAATTAAATATTGATTGCACGTATCTTGATAAATCTCATCTAACAATTTATTAAAAATTGTAACTCCTCCAGAATTATCTACACCTAAGGCATTAATTAAAATATTCATATTTCAACAACTTTAAAAAAATATTACAACTAAGCTTTATGAATTGATGCACGAAATTTGTTTTCAAAAACAGCTACTATTAGTCCAAGAAGCAAAAAAGGTGCTACATGGCGATGTGCTAAATAAGCACCCAAAACAAAAATCATACATACCAAAAATTTTAATTGTATATCTTTATCAATAAGCAATTTATTGATTGGATAAATAAAGGATTTAATCAACAATATAACGCCAATAATACCGACATCATAAAACATTCTAACTATATTAGCATTAGGATTGGTTACTTCATTTACATCAAGATAGATATTGTTTACAACAGAAGAAGACCCTAAACCAGTACCAAAAAATAAAGGAAGCACATTAAAATCTAACAATTCTAACCATCTATGCCATATTGGATAGATATTATTCATGGCATATTGTAAAACTGACTCAACTTCATACCCGTTAAGCAATGTATCGTATAATATCAAAAAGGCTTCATAATAGAGAAGCACTCTAGGTGAATAACTTACTGATAAAATAACTATTACATTTAATAAAAAAATCATTAACAGCGCTAGCAGTTTTTTATTAAATGTAATTTTGGAAAAGCTATACATTAATAATAGAGCAGACGAAAATACTAACCCTATCAATCCAGAAGCTGATTGTGTCAATATTATGGCAACAAAAATGACTAACAACCTTTTTTTGGTTAATTTTTGCTCATCCCTCCAAACATCTTTCAGGTAGAGCACACCAATTCCTAGAATTAAATAAACAAATGCATCTCTAGGCTCTCCAGCAATCCCATGAAATCTAAAACCTACCGATATCATACTTTTTAGCTGCCTTCCAAGCCCTCCATATCCATCTATTACACTCATTAGTATAAGATCAGAAAGACCAATAATTAACGAAAAATAAAACAACATGCTAAAAATTTTCAAGAAATAGTCCACCGCTATAGTGTCATTAAGCATGTAGCGCGCTAAAATTACAAAATAAAAAAAATAATATATAGCAATGATATATTCAACAACAGGGCGATAAATAGAAATCATCATTGTATCCTCTATAGATAATAAAGGCAGTGTATAAGCTCCAGATATTAAACCACCCACCCAAGCAAACACTGAGAAAATTATTAAATAAGAAGAATATCTATACATAGGACTAAAAATATTAACACTTTTCACTTTGAATCTATTAGAAATCAATTTAATAGGCAGGCTAAATAAAACAATAATTTGCAAAACTCTTCCCAATCCTAAATTAGATGATGCCAGTGTCATAAATATAAAAAAATACAATGGCTCTAAACAAACAGACCATATGTATATTTTTTTTATAAAACTCATGTTTTCATTCATAGGTTTTTTTAACATTAATTGCAATAACACGGTTAACAATTAAGCATCGTGTCTATTTAATTCCTTACTTTCTTTTATATGCTGCATCTATAACATGCAAATTGTCTGATTGATGCAAATGATGTATTTTATCACCCAAAAACCTCTGACAGCTTTTCACCTCTCAAGAGGGTGTTGAACAGAATAAAATTTATTATATGGAACATCCTAAAGAAGCCTTCTTCTTATTCTGGTTCAATTTTATACTCTCTTGATACACATCCATTGGTTTTTATAATCTATCGTTTGATTGAATCTTCTGTAGTTGTAAAACTCAATATAGTCATTTATATCAGTGGTTAGCTCGCCAATGGATTGGTAAGTATTCAAATAGATTCTTTCAACTTTGACTCTTCACCACTCTGTTTTGAACCCTAAGGACATTTGTCGCTAAGCTCGGGCATATTCTTTAACTACTTTATAGGGTTCTATCGCAATCTCTGCCTTAGCAGGAAAAGTCTTCTGCCAGTTTATTAGATTTTGTGGAAGGATATTATGATTGCTGACAATTTCAGCCAAAGTTTGCTCATTCTGTAATAGCTCAAGAACTAGTTTTGTTTTAAATGCTGAGCTGTAATTTGTTCGTTTTTTACTCATAATTTTTTACTCCGAATTATTAGATTAAGTTTAACTCGTTCGAAATAAGAAATCTTAATTTGTTGTCTTAAATTGTTGAGGTTTTATAGATTGGCAGATTCAACCTTTAAATGCAAAATTTTCACCTAATAATTTCTCGAAAAACATCTCTAAAGGTATCGCGCATCCAAGTGTTTCCTTGAACACTAACCCTGATTGATTCATCGCCATTCCCCCACCAACCGATAAGGTAGCGCATTCATTCCCCGCTTAAACTTTACAATACCCTTGAGTGTATTCTCATTCAATCCACCAATATCAAACCAAGCGCAGCCACTCTGTTTAGCATCCAGAATGGCCTGCCACAAAAGGACAGAACTGGCCTGTGACTTGCGCCCCGACTCGTTGGCGTAGCCGATCAAATAGATCGTCGTATCGCCTGCCCGGATTGAGACTAATACACCCAGCAATTGTTCATCCTCTTCCGCACTATCTTGGAAAGCTGCATAGAGGTTGAAGCGCCAAAGGGGGTTGTTCTGGGCTGTCAATGCCCGGATCAATGACTCAGTTAATCCTGAAAACTCCCGGCTGTTTTGTAAATCTGTATAGTACTGCAATAGCAGTTCCAATCCGCCATTGTCTGTTTGTTGTTCGCGCACTTGCACACCAAGCTTCTTTCCTTTGCGCATGCCGTTACGCCATTTCCCATTCAGACTCATCAATAACGACTGTTCATCCTGCAGCAAATTGATTCTCCCTGAGCCCCATGGCACCAAATTCCGGTTTTTTCTGGTGAGCGCGAGCAGCCCCAAGATAGCTTCCGGTGAATCGGGTAACTCAGGTGCCAGGCGCAGTAGCCACCAGCGTCGGTGTTGTGCCTCTCGCAATATTGTTTTGAGGACCATCAGTCTAATGAATATCTCATCGTCTTGTAACTCGCCTCCCGTTAATATCAGGAGGGGACCGCGATTAAGTCGCGCAACACCACCGATAACCGGCAGGGTTTTCGTCAAAAGTTGCGCCAAGGCTACTGGAGCACCCTCTGCATTGGAAATCAAAAATCGCTTGGGCTGCCAACCTTCCACCTTCGCTTTTGCCTCTCCATATTCCCAAGCCTGCAGTATATTGGCTTGCACACATTGTGCCCAGTGCCGATCCCACGTCTGGTGCGAAGGTTCGGTTATCTGCCATAAGTGCGTTGCATCAGCAAGAAGATGTCCTCCAAACTTCAACATCGCTCTTTCCGGCAAAGATTGCTGAACCGATAAATAGAAGCGTTCTAGACGCAAGGCGCGGGGAATTAACAGCTGTTCTTGCGACTCCAGTACCTCTGGTGGCAGATCTGGCCAGGTGGTCACGGGCAAGCCAAATCGCCGTAATCTGTCAAATATTTCGTCCGCCCTTGCTTTATCAGCAAATTCAAAGGTTGCCATGTACGGAGTGTGACAGGGCTCCGTCGGAACAGGAACCACGACCTCTCCCAGCCAACCCAGTAATGTGGACCAGGTTGCGGCGTTTCGCTCCCGGGTAGCAGCAATTTGATCCAGCTGATTCAACAACGGTCTGATTAAGCGCCGTGCCAGGCCACTCATCCGCAGATGCACGAGATGAGCTGCGGTATTCGTTGCCAAATCACTGAAACTGTTTTGCTGAAACTGTCCGCGCACTCCCATCATCTGTGCCAATCTTTTCAGCAACCACACAAGCGATGGTTTCAGCGAATAACCCGGCAGCGCAACCATTGCAGCGACCTCACTACGCAACAAATTCATCACCTCACCCATCTTTACGATCTGGGCGGGTCCATCCTGCCTGACCACCAAAACAGCGCCATCCGGAATGGGCAGGTGTTTATGCGGGCTGTAAAGAACGAAATCGCCCGCTTCGCCTACGTCGTCAACCGGTCGCAAAACATGGGCCGCATCTTCTATCAGCCATGCATGATGTTGGTTACAAAATTCGACGGCAGACATAGTTGGTGTAGGTCTGCCAAAGTAATGCACAAGAATGAATAGGTCTGCCCTATGTTCTTTAGCCAGTTCATCGCAGCATAACCAATCCGGTTCCAGTTGCAAGGTGACCGGATAAAACACCAGTCTGACTCCGGTATTGCGTAAAGGCGCCAACGTGGCATTGCAAAAATAGTCTGGAATCCATACTGTAATATTTTCCCTGCCTTCCAGCTGCTGGCGCAGTCTGGCCAGCACGACGAGTGACCAGGCGGAACGGGAGAACCAGAAGGCAGTCTCACCGGCGCGGTGCCATGGTAAAGCTAGATCATCATCCTTCATTACTGTTCTAGCTAAGGGCGAGAAGATGTTCTTCCACTGTGGTAGTGGAGCCATTGTCAGTCTGCGCATATCATTTTCTGTTCCGCATTACCGCCCCAGTGAAGTGAGTAGCTCATAGTTGACCAGTTCCTTCATTTTTTCAACCAAGATTCGTAAACCTCCATATTTTCGCGGTAAGCCCAGTCTGCCCCGCCTTCCAGTAGCGAACCAATTAACAGTAACGAGTCTTCTACCCCAATAGCATCACGCCGTATCGCCCACGGTGACGCTATACTCTTATTATTGTCACCGCGCATTCCCGTATAAATGCAAGGGAAACGACTCGTTGCCACAGTGAGCGCCTCCTGATTAAAACTGGCAAGATTCCCAAAAGGATAGGCAAAGTGTTCAATTCGGATTCCTAGCCGCTGTTCGAGGTGATCCGCACTGACAATGATTTCTGCATCAAGATCCGCTTCTGGAACCTTTGATAAACGGCAATGATGTGCCGTATGAGCGCCAATCGTATGGCCCGACTCCAACAAAAACTCCAGATCGCCCCAACCCATGTTGCGCAAATGTTGTGGAATTTCGTTGATCTGCTTGCCGGGATAGATATATCTTGCTATAAATGCGCTTGCCTCCTCTTTGGCTTGCAAAGGAACAAATCCCGAAACCACAAAAAAGAGGGCGCGGATCCCCATTGGATTAAGCAGGTGCTCGACAACCTGCCGATTTGAGGCAAAACCATCGTCAAAGGTCAGCAATAGGGAATCCTTTTCCAAAGCGCGCCGTCCAGAAACAATACTCACAAAGTCCTCCGGTGCAATAAAACACCAAGAACGACTCAACCAGTGCAGCTGGGTGGCAAATCGATTTTCATCTTCTGGCGCAATATCGTGATAAATAAGCACGCGCAGTCGTGGCTTTGGTTGTTTTCCCAACAAACCCAAAACCGCACGTCGCAACTTGAGAGGGTAATAGGCCAATGCCAGTAACTGATGTTTCAATGCCATTCAGCATTTCCTGAAATGAAAGGAGTGTTGATGAGCGAACCAGCACAGAAATCCAACATTATTGGAGAGCAATGCATCCAGCCGGTCAAGATAGAATGGCATTGACTGATTGCCTGAAAATAATTTACATATTTTCTAGCGGCAACACGCTCACACAATTCCACCTCAGAAGCCTTATCTTCGGCTATACCGAGGTAAATTTCATCTGTATCTACAGGTATAAGTGAAAGTAGTTTTTGTAATTTTGAATGCATTGTCAACTCTATTTTTTAAATGTTACGCTTTAAGTTTGTAGGAGTATGGGCGAAAAGAACTGCTTCAGTCTCTGACTTAGCCAATTGCACTCTTAATCTTGGAAATAATTTTTTTAGGAATCAGGAAGGGCGACTTATACAGACTTTGTGAGAGCTCGTAGATCAATTCCAAATACATTTTTCCTTGTAAAGCCTTTTTAAATCTATAAAAATGTATCTTTGCTTGCAAAATATTATGAAGCTTCTTTTTATTAGGTTCAAAATCCTGCACAGTAAAAGCGTGATACTTATAAAGGTGCTCAAGATTATTGATATACTTTACCCAATCATCAATCATATTTCCGCCATCTACAACATAATCTGTCAAAGTTTTGTTAATAAACACAATCATGGCTCCATTTTTTGCTAAACGTAACCATAAATCATAGTCCTCCACAATAGCAAACTCAGGTGCTTCGTTAAAATGTAAATCATTATCTATTAACACAGATCTTCTAATTGAAGTAGCTGATGGGGAAAGGCAGTTTCCTTCTATTAACATACTTTTATATATATCATTTGCTATTCTAACATGTGAAATTTGATGAAACTTATTATTCAATTGATCATGCATTCTTTCATTATGGCAAATAACATCCGCTTCAGTTTTTGATTGAATTTTATCATACACACTTTCCAGTTTTTTCGGATGCCACACATCATCCGAATCCAGGAAAGCGACCCAATCACCTTGTGCTTTGCGTATACCTTGATTTCTAGGATTTGCAGGACTTCCAGAACCTTCCTGCCAAAAGTAGTATATTCTTGAATCTCTATATTTTTCTATAATCATCTTTCCAGTATTATCCGTAGAACCGTTGTCAATTATAATAATCTCATAATTTATAAAAGTTTGAGATAAAACACTATCTAAGCATATATGTAATTTGGTTTTCCTATTATAAGTGGGGATAATTACTGAAAAAAAAGGACTGTTCATCTTTTTGGGTGGCAAACTATTATAGGTAATTCATGATAACACTAACTAATGGTTTTTTTACTCCCATAACTAATTAGAGAACCACTTATTGCAATTTAATAGAAGTTGGTCTACTTCATCAGACAGATTGTTGTCAATCTTAAATCCCAAATAAGATAACTTACTATTTGAAATAATTAGCTCACTAGTACCGACTTCTGTTGAATTACTAAGGAAATTGATATGGGGTCTAAATCCTAAAACTGCTTCTGATCGATTTGCAATTAGAGTAGCCAAAGATTGCAATGTGGTTGCAATACCAGAAGACAGATTTACAATCTCACCATCTAAAATGTTAGAATTTAAAGAAGAGCTAACAACAGAACATATACTAGAAATCGGGATAAAATCTCTTTGTAAAAACTTATTAGAATGTACTTTTATACTTTTATTAATTACTACCTGACGGCAAAAATCGTTAGCTACCAACATCCAACAATTTGCTTGAGGGGTAATAGGTGAACCTATAGCATTAGTTAAACGAAAAACAGTTGCAGAAAGTCCTTGTTGACAGGCTTCCTCCATCACATAATCCTCTGCCACTCTATGGGTTATAGAGTATGGGTGTAAAGGCCTTGGCAGTAACTCTTCATTAATTTCACCTTTCAAAGGGGATCCATAAATATGTGCTGTTGAGAAATATAAAAACTTAGATACTCTGTTTTTCTTTGACGCTTTCAATAATTTCAAAGTTCCCAGTCCGTTAATTAACAAAGCTTTCTCTGGATTATGATCACAAGATTGTGCATTCATAGCAGCCAAGTGAATAATGGATGAAACACCATCACATGCACTATTTATAGAGTGATCGTCATTAAAGTCTATAGGGAAACCTTTTGAATCACTTTCAACACTTTTTCCAATCCTAACTTGATAACCTAGACGCTTCAAATGAACAGCAATCCTTCCCCCTAAATAACCGGAACCGCCTGTAATCAAAACCATTTAACTAGACCAACTCTTCCATGGCGCTTTTCCTTGGTCCCATAACTTACAAAGATTGGTTTTATCTCTTAGCGTGTCCATGCACTCCCAAAATCCCTCGTGCTTAAACGACATCAACTCACCATCAGTAGCTAGATTGATTAATGGCTCTTGTTCGAATGTTGTTGAATCGCCATCAATATAACGCAGCACTTCAGACTTGCACACAAAAAAACCACCATTAATCCAGGAGCCATCACCTTTTGGTTTTTCTTTAAATGACAAAATAGAACCATCATCTTTAATATCTAATGCACCATATCGCCCTGCAGGCTGGACAGAAGTCATGGTAATCTTCTTTCCATGACTATTGTGAAATGCAACTGTTTTAGTTATGTCTACATCTGACAATCCGTCACCATAAGTTAACAGAAAATCATCATCACCGATATAATCTTTTGCACGCTTAATTCGTCCGCCAGTGAGTGTGTTTAACCCTGTTTCTAATAAAGTTACCTTCCATGGCTCACTATCATTCTGGTGAACTTCCATGCTATTATTGGCCAGGTCAATCGTCACATCACTTTGATGTAGAAAATAGTTAAAGAAGAACTCCTTAATAACATAGCCTTTATAGCCCAATAAAATGACAAACTCATTAAATCCATGGCTAGAGTAAGATTTCATAATATGCCAAAGTATTGGCTTACCTCCTATTTCTACCATTGGCTTAGGCTTAATATCAGTCTCTTCATTTAAACGCGTACCAAACCCACCTGCTAAAATTACTACTTTCATCAACTAATACTCCAATTATAATTTATTTCACTCATCTCTTTTCGATTCACTTCATCTGGATCATGTTCTATATCTGCAATATTAAGCAACATAGCGCTACTCTCTGACAGACCTTGAAAACCCATCCAAACCATTGGCGGTATGGTTAATCTATAATAATTATTCTTTGAGATGATAATTTCTTGAAATTGAGTGTTTGACACCTTTCTATCATCAAACAACACGAATCTTATCTCTCCTACTGGCACCACCAAATTTAGCGTCATTTTCTTATGGCGCTTCCAGGCCTTTATCGCGCCCTGATCAACTTGAGAAAAATATGCCTCACCAAAACCTGTATACCCAGCACTAGACGCTTTCATGGCATGCATGACATTGCCACCTAGCGTGTCAATGATAGCTAATTTTGTAATAACCACATCTTTAATCATGACTCGCCCAACTCACGCCCTTTAACTTGGCGGCTTTTGTGTACGACTCAATCTGATCAATTGTAAAATCATACATTGACTGCTCTTGATTTTGATAATAGGCTTTATACCATTCAACCGTCATTTTAACTGTCTCTTCAAACTGTAGAGCAGAATGCCACTGTAAATCAAACAGAGACTTGTCACAATTAAGCTTTAACAGACCTGCCTCATGCACATGTCCTGCATTGCTAGAAGTATCATTCCATCTAATTTTATCCCAATCTTTTGACATTTCGTCAATCAATTTACTGACGGGATAATTTTGGTCAGCTGATGGGCCAAAGTTATAGGCCTCTCCATGATTTTTACCGCTTTGTACCAAATCAGCCGCCAACACAAGATAGCCACTTAACGGCTCTAACACATGTTGCCAAGGTCTTGTCGCATGCGGGCTGCGTATATCTACAGTCTCTCCACTTGCCCACGCCTGCATACAATCTGGCACGATGCGGTCAATCGCCCAATCACCGCCACCAATCACATTACCGGCACGAGTAATCCCGACTCTGATATTTGAATCTAGGCCATTAAAAAATGACTCGACATAACTGCGAATCACCAATTCAGCCATCCCTTTAGAAGCACTATATGGATCCTTTCCACCTAAACGATCACTCTCTCGATAACCCCAGACCCACTCCACATTATCATAGGATTTGTCGCTGGTAATCATCACTGCCACTACTTTTTTATTTAAAACTCTGAGTGCATCAAGCACATTTGCCGTGCCAATAGCATTAATTGTCATTGTTTCAATTGGATTTTCGTATGATGGCCTAACTAAAGCCTGAGCCGCAAGATGAAATACAAAATCGGGCTGCACTTTTTTAACCAATGCTTTAACTGCATCACTGTCTCTTATATCAAACCGATGATCTTCGATAACCGTTGAGATGGCTGAAACTGCAAAATTTGATGGCTTACTCACCTCGCTATCCGATACACCAATCACTTTAGCCCCTAGATGGGTTAACCATATAGATAACCAGCTGCCTTTGAAGCCAGTATGACCAGTAACAAGAATTGTTTTACCTTTAAAATTATCAAATAGTTGAGTCATTGTTTTTCTTGTTTTTTTTGCTTCATTAGTGCCTCTAACCTATTAACCACTCTTTCCACCTTGGCAATTCCACATCAAGATAAAAATAATCTTCCCTTTGCTCTAACTCGTCCACCTCTACTTCATTTATTGCAATTGCCAACTCTTTGGCATTACTGACAAAGTGTACGCCACTAACTCCCCTTAATGGGCTCACGTTTAAATTTTTTCCATCGAATATAGTAATAACCGGCTTCCCAGCACAGTAAGCATCAACTGCGGCGGCTGTTGCCAAGCTTGAATAGACAATATCACTCATTAACAATAGTTCACCGATTGGCTGCGTAGATATTTCACAATTTAGGCCAGATACATCTCGCATTTTAATCGGACATGATGGATGAGGCTTGATAATAAAATGAATTAAACTCTCCAAGTTGTTCATTGCTAATGAGAGTAATTTTAACTGCTTCGCTGTGTTTTGTGAAAGATAATCCCCTACCACAAGTACCACCTTATTTTTCAATCCCTTATCATCTATAGCGTTATTATGAGCTGAAAAATAAGATAAATAGAGAAAACGTAACGACTCTACTTCAATGAGTTCATTTTCTGGATATCCACCATCTAGATACATCTGTTTTGCTCTTTCTCCGTTCACTCCTACATAATCAGGGAGTGGTAAGCCACCTTGTTTTTTTCGCCTATAACTTCGCGAATCAAAAAAAAATCTTAAATCCCAATATGCAATCGTAGTATGTGGAAAGCCAAGTAAGTTTCTTTTATGGCCTGCACTTTTCCAGGCTGAAATAAATCCAAATTCCCACCCTTGGTTCTCTAGCAGATAGCACCCTCTTTTCTGAACTGGCAACTCACTCATAGCCCTCTCAAATAGATTAAAATTGAGTAGCATACTGATTGCAGTGTTACCACCCATTGATTCCTGGCAATCTTTTTTTAATAGTGGCCACAAATAGCCACTTTTACTTTGCAATACTTTACAGACCGATTTTTTTAATTTTAGTATGCTATAGTAATCTTTTAATGTATGAAAAATAAGTGGAATAGTTAAGAATGAGGCTAATGTTGCGTGAGTTTGCCGACTATCTTTTTGACAATTAAATGTCTGAATAGCCTCGCGTGCCTTTTTAGCTGTTGGCAGAAGATCACTCTTTATATAATGATGTAGCCAGTTAGCAGCATACTGTTTTTTATTTAATACCCCAACCATATCTGTCCAATATCGACTCCCATACTCCCCTTGTTTTAATTTTTCTGGAATAATATTTAAAAAATAAGATACAAAAGTGGTTGTTGCAGAAGACTCACGCCATTGCTTAACTCCCACTCCTTTTAATGGCCAATTAATAACTAAATATCGTAACAACCAAATTGGTTGCTGAATAAAATTAGGTATCAAATAAAATATTTTCTTTATCGAGAAAGAGCTATTGTTTTCTTTATTTATCTTTTTCCATTTAAAATCTATTAAGAGTTTTTTTGACAGCAGAGAAACGGCATCTGCCAGTTCATTGTTTGAAGTAACTATTTGAATTTTTTTATAGTTATTCTCATCTACCCACTTTTCTAATGCCATGAGTTTGATAATATTATTAATTTGCGGTGATTTTGAGTAATTGCACTTTTCGACCAATAATGTCATCCACCAGTAGCTAAAGTTTTGTCGAATTTGTAAATATTCAATGATTGATTGATTGTCAACCCTAGCCTCCCCAAATTCATATATTAATTTTAGATATTTTGACCTTAAACTTTCTGCATTCTCCTCAACAAGCAAAGGGAGGGAAAATATTTTGTCTTCTTTTACATTCGAGAAGCTACTCCAATAGATGAGCGTATCATAATTATCGATTGGATGACTTTCTGCATCCCATACTAACAAGCTATCCATTGAGAAATTCGAATATCAAGATATTTGCAAAAACTCTAAAGGTTCTTTTGCATTTTCCAATCCATCAATTGCAGCCATTCCCATTGCTAAAATCGCCTCTTCAGTACTGCCTCCAATATGAGGTGTAACAAGCACATTCTCTAAATGCGTAAAATCTGTATCTATAGGCGGCTCAACCGCAAACACATCCAGTGCTGCTCCTGCAATTTTATTCTCATGTAGTATTTGCTTGAGTGTATCCTCATCTATCAATCCGCCTCGTGCAAGATTAATCAGTATAGCGTCCTGCTTCATCATCATTAGTCGATCTTTATTCATAATATTCTTAGTTGAGTCATCCAAAGGCAGATGTAATGTAACCACATCAGATTGTCTAATTAACTCCTCTATACCTACAGCTGTTATTTTATTTTTCTTATAAAATTCTTTAAAATCTAAAATATCATGCACAAGAATCTTGCAGTTAAATGGCTGCAGTAACTTCACCAAATCTTTTCCTACATGGCCACAACCAATAATACCCACCGTGCAATCCGACAATTGACGGCCTTTCACCTGATACCACTTACCATTTCTCACTTCTGTATTAGCAAATACAATACGATGTAATAGCGATATTGCAAATGAGACAACCAATTCAGAAACTGAACGCTTATTAACCCCTCCTGTCCAGCCAAGCTTGACGCCATATTTATTCATCGCCTGTAAATCAATCATATCTAGACCCACTCCATATTTTCCAATAACTCTTAAATCTGGAAGTTTGGATAAAATTGACTCATCTATTATTTCCAAGGCTGTGATTGCTTTTTCATAACCAGATAAGAATTTAACTAATGAATCGCCTTGCAACGATAAACCTTCATCATTAAATTTTGCATCTGGGTAGCGATTAAGCACTTCTTTACGTAGAAGAGGATGTTTAGAAAATGACCGAGATGTAACAACTAAAGAGCTCATGTTAATTGCTCACTCATATATTTTTTAAAATACTTATATATTGTTTTTACTAACTCATCATTATTATCATAAAGGCCAATCCCTATATACCCATCCTTACCAGGCAATATTAATCTTAGCTGAGTTGTACTATTCTTTTTATCTTTAGATAAAGCTACCATTAATCGATCAACACTTATATGAACTTGTCTAAAAGTCTTACTATTTTTAACCAATACATTGTGCATTCTTTCAAAATGTTGAATACTAGAAATACCAAGCTCTGCTGCTACAAAATTAGCAAGATCCATTCCAATTGTTACTGCTATTCCATGAGGGATGCCATAATTAGTTGCTGTTTCAATAGCATGTCCAAAGCTATGGCCATAATTCATTACATTCCTGGGACCCTGGTCAAACTCATCAACTTCAATTAATTTCTTTTTCATTAATAAAGATTCATAAATAAATTTTTCCATTACCCTTGAATCAGAGAGAATTTTTTCATAATTACGTGATATGTAATCGAAACTCTCAGGAGAGTCAATGGCATGAACCTTCAACATTTCACCAATGCCAGAATATAAATCTTTATTTTCAAGTGTTTGCAGAAAATCAACATCAATAATAACTTTACTTGGTGGTGTAAATGTGCCTAATATATTTTTTACTTCCCCCGAGTTAATAGATGATTTTGAGCCAATACAAGAATCTGATTGAGCTAACAAAGTTGTTGGGTAAAATATCCAAGGCAAGCCTCGCATCACCGTGGTAGATAGAAAACAGGTGATATCTTGAATAATTCCACCTCCAATAGCAACCAATGGCTGACCTCGTCTGACTTTTAAATTAACCAGCCTATCAACGTACTCAGGAAACTTATCTAATGATTTATTATCTTCACTTGCTGCAATTACAATCATGCGTTTTGCATCAATAACGTTATTTAATCTTTCTTTATACAATAAAGCTATATTTTCATCGACGATATATATAGCTTCTTCAATCAGTTCTGAATTCAAATGATCCATGCCAGATTTAATGAAATTAGCTGAATACTCTCCTTTATGAGATTGAATTATAATTTGATTAGACACGTGAAAAGCCCCCATCAATCATTAAGTTTTGTCCTGACATGTAGGTATTTTCTTCACTAACTAACCAGCTAACTAATGAAGCAATTTCAGTTACGTTCCCCAATCGCTTCATAGGAATTCTATTCATAAGCTCAGAGATTCCATCTTCACCTAGTACGTTTCTAGTCATGTCAGTGTCAACAAACCCAGGGCCAACACTATTGGCTAATATTCCGTACTCAGATACTTCTGCGGCTAATGCTGCCGTCATACCATCCAAGCCAAATTTACTTGAAGAATAAGAAGCTCTATGTTCTTTAGTAATATTTCCAAAAATAGATGTTAAATTAACAATTCTACCCCATTTCATCTCTTGCATATAAGGTAGAACCGACTGAATCAATTGAAAGGGCGTTCTTAAATTAACACGTAATATTTTGTCAAAATCATCAATGTCGATAGATGCAAACTTTCCAATTTTATTAATTCCAGCATTATTAACTAAAATATCTATTTGCTGCATTTTTAAAAATTTCAGAAAATTAAGAATTGAATGATCATCTAAAAAATCAACTTGTTGATAGTGTGATCCATCTGGTCCACATGAATTAGTTTCTGTACCTGTAACAATTACTTCATAGCCATCACTTAACAATCTTTCAGCAATAGCATAACCAATTCCACGTGTTGCGCCGGTTACAACAGCCCTTAGTTTTTTTCTATTCACTTATTAATCCTTTAAGTGCATCAGCCACAGCATTTTTTGATAATTCTAACAAGTCCATTGGAATAGTAGTTTGGTGTTTTTTTTTAATGTATTACCAGTAAAACTACCACATTGGATAGTTATCATTATTATTTTTCTTTTTAAATATTTTACTAAATACTTCTCTTATATAGTTGAACATTCTTTTCATTATATTTCCTATGGATATAATATACCTCTTATAGCATTGGCACTTATTTGGTTTCCTTCATCTGTCATATGAACCCTATCAACAAAAGTAAATTTATCTTCATTTCCAAAATCTTCTTTATTTA
>Ga0075444_10001390_pt1 | contig 14891 bp, 12 predicted proteins | sample CoawatmetaG01DNA_FD_76836 | JGI IMG/M metagenome (GOLD analysis project Ga0075444, IMG submission 76836) | Marine microbial communities from the West Antarctic Peninsula - Coastal water metaG017-DNA | ecosystem: Environmental > Aquatic > Marine > Coastal | place: Atlantic Ocean: West Antarctic... | reverse complement strand
GTTCAAGAATCAGGGCCACAGTTGCTCCAAAATGCTGTCCGCACTTAGAGAAGAGTTTACCCGAAGAGAAGAAAATCCATCGCTCTGGCTAACTTGTGTCCAGAAAGCAGTGTTAAAAACATATATCTGGGTGGGATTAATAATTAAAACCAAGGTGACAGTATGGCCAGCGGAGAGAACGGAAGGGAAAGCAAAAGAACATCAGAGACTTCTGATGGGCCTCAAGATCTTGCTGCCAATTTGCGCAGTCAATATTTCGACTGCCTGGCCAGCGGCAAAAGCACCTGCGAAGTACCAACAAAACCACGAGAACAAACCGGCTCAATCGAACTGACCAACCCCTATACCAGCAATATAAGCAACCAGAGCGAAAGAACAGAAGCCCTGGTCGAACAGCCCAAACCAATCACAGCCGATACAGTCTTGCCCCAAGCCCGATGGACCTTGGCCTTCAACCTTACGACCACTCAAGATCACCAACCATCCGGTGACAACAATAGCGACGCAAGGGTATACGCCGGCGCCCGTAATAAAACAGCCGAACTATTAGAGTTGGCGGCAACAACCGTGGGCAAACCAGTCACCCTGGTGGTGCAAAATGCTCAAAGACCAGAATCTAGCGAAACAAACCCAGCGGCAGCAAAAAGCAACAGCCAGGTAACTGATGGCCAAGCTCGCGCCTCCTTGAGCGCCTCGGGCAAAAACTCAGGCGCTAGCGGCATGCTGATTCACACTTATCTCATCCACGACGGTCAAATTCAGGAATTACCGACTCGCCCATCTCAAGGTGTTGCAGCTGATACAGAAGCGCTACTCAAAATCGCTGGCCGCCAAGCTCCTTCCGAACATCTCGCTCTTTTTGCTCAAGGCCACGGCGGCGGCCCCCATGGAGTTTCCGGTGATACCGGCCGCGCCTCTCTGGAAGAAATGGATGCTGCCATCAAAAACGGGTTAGCCAATAGCGGTCGAGACAAACTTGATTTAGTTGACTTTGATGCCTGCTCGATGGGCAATGCGGCCGTGTTGGCAGCAGTGTCCTCCCGGGCAGACAATATAATCGCCTCACCAGAGATGGAAACCGCTGGCGGAGAAGACATAGACGCCCAAAATGTAAGAGCAATAGTTGGTGCAGTCCTAAGCAATCCGGCCATGAACGGTCATGAACTGGGGCAAAAGATAATTGATCTAGCGGCCCAGGGAGCGAACGGTGGTGCCGCTGCGCCACGAGAGATTGATCGCACTGTAGCTGGCACCGACACACTCTCGCACTATAATGCGGCAGAAATTGGCCAGTTCAATCAACACCTCAATAGCCTTGGTGCAGCTTTAACTCAGGCCTTCGCAAGTGAGTCGAATAGACAGGCTATTCTTACTGCCATTGGAGATGCGCCACTAGCCTCACAAGCTGGCGGAGTGAGGATTTCAGGGACACCGAGAGCCGAGCTACGCGACAGCAAAACCTTTGCCAGCAATATAATAAATGCCATTGAAAATGGCTCCCTCAGTGACCCCCAGGGCCGAATCAGAAGCGCAACCGAAGCTCTGCAGGCAAGCCAAAGCAGATTGGTGGCCGGCTACCATGGTGAGAAAGCCGGCGGCTACGACCAGCAAGGTGGCTTGAGCATGTTCTTACCCGGGAGAACCTATCTAGATAACCAAGCTAGGGCAGACGAACTTAATCCCGCTCACGACCTGACAAGCCTAGCCAGTGATGAGCGTTTCAGCAACATAGAAAACAAAGAGTCTTTGCTCAACCGGCTTGGCTACAACATCGAAGATGTGCAAGAAGCGCAAACGAAAATGGGTGCAGATCTTCGTGCGCTAGAGCCAATTAGTCAGGTCAGAGAAGCGTTGGGCAATGCCAGCAGCCAAGCCGAATACACTGCAGCTCTAGGTTTGCTGGAAGAGAGAGCGAGACAATTTCAGCAATCAGAAGCGGGCCAACGCTTGAATCAAATCTATCTTGAACAAGCGAGGGCGGCTACGGCTAAGGCTTTCGCCGAGGAGATCCCGGCCCAAGACCAGGGCCAGTGGACAACCTTCTTACGCAATCTACAGGCCTTGGCCCGCTGAGAAGAAAAAAAGAAAAAGAAACAAGCAACACTACTAATGGTGCATTGAGTTTGCGGACTCTTGCGCCGCTGCTAATCGACTAGCAATAGTAGCAAGCCAGGGATTTGTATTAGAGTTGGCTGCCTGCGCCGAATTCACAGTTCTGGCCCTTTCTAAGAAAAACTTGCAATCAGCCAATTGATGGCGAGCGAGACTAATCAAAGCAGCCTGCAGCAATACCTCTTGATTGTACGGTTGGCGCCGAACAGCCAAGCGAATATGATTCTCAGCCGCATCTAATTGACCTAAGGCCAATAGAATTTGTGCTCGAGTCATCAGCAAATAAGTAACATCCTCGCCTTTTGTAAAAGACTGAGGATCAGAAGAGTATTGTTCAATTTCCTTCTCGGCAGAACGGGCATCACCCTGCGCCAACTTCGCCTGAGCAAGAAGACATCGAGCTTTGAAAATATATTCTGGATTTTGATTACTATGCACGCCCTGACTTAACAACAGCCTGGCGTCTTTTTGCGCCTGACTATAGTGACCCAAGGCCAAATCCAACTCAGCTTTTTCCAGCAAAGCCAGGCCGTCATATGGTGCCAATTTAAGAGCATGCTCTAGCAATCGGCTGGCTTCGGCATAGTCGCGGCGATAGAGGCAGACACGAACAATATTTAGTCTTGGCTCGACATAGTCTAACTTGAGAAAAATCGCTCGCCGCCAATCTCGTACCGCAGTACTAAAATCTGCCTTGCGTTGTTCAGCTAATCTAAATTCGGCCTGTCCCAAGCCATTCCAACCAGCGGCAAACATGGGCTCTAATTTGACAGACCACTGATAATAATCACGAGCCACTTCAAAACGGGCCTCAGAAGCTGCTTTACCAGCACTATTGAAGCAATAGTAAACCATCGCTCGGCGACCAAGGAAGACAACAAGACTAAGCAGAATCACACCAGTAACAAGAATTTTCTGCTTATTTAGCCAGCTATAGGTTTTTCGCAATGGCCTCCAGCCATCTACTTCAAAGGAGCCATCAGTGCCAGCCGCTGCTACCACTGCATATTCATAAGGCAAATTGTCTGGTAATACTTTGGCCGGAAGAGCACCACTTTTTTCAAAGACATCACGCACTAATAGATCAAAAGTTTCTTTACTAAAGAAAAAAGATGGAATGTAGTTAGGGAAAAGCAAACTGGAAAGAATTTTGTTCTTAATTTCAAAATGGAAAAGAATGGTGAGACGCCTGGCGGTGTGTTTAAGACCAAATAACTTAGTAAAGAAAAAATTGGGTTCTATGGCCACAGCTCGCATAGATGTCCAGGGCACCACCCGGTCGAAGCGCGAGAGTTTGATGCCTTTATCGCTTACCCAGACGCCACGACTGATAAATTTGAGCGATTGTGTAATTGCCAAAAAAGCCAAGAACCATATGACAGCAACAATTATCCAATCTCCCACCACGCGCAAAACGATACCGATAACTGAGGTGGCATTCGGTATAAGAGGAATGACATCTGTAATTGCCAGAACAAAGGCAATAAATACAGACGAACCAACCGCCAGTTGTGTCAGCGCTTGAGAATCAAAGGGATAAAGAGTTGGCTTCGTGCTGTCTATGTCAGACCCTGCTTGACTTTGAACGTTGCATGTAACGAATCTAAAAAGTTGGACAAAAACATTAGACCATGACATATTGAACAAGGGTTAATATTAACCGTGACGAATGAATGCGAGGTATGTCCTTTGAAAATCCTGATCATTGAAGACGACGTAAATATCGCGCGTCTCATCGAACTTGAGCTCGGCTATGAAGGTTATCAAGTTTCCGTGGCTCACGATGGCAATCAAGGTCTTGATCTTTTCAAGAAAGACCAGCCTGAACTGGTTCTTTTGGACGTGATGTTGCCTGGTCTCGATGGCATTGAAGTTTGCAAGCGCCTACGTGCCATGTCGAAAGTTCCAGTGATTATGCTTACCGCCAAAGATGGCGTACAAGACCGCGTTAGCGGCCTAGATAGCGGCGCTGATGACTATTTGACTAAGCCTTTTGCCACCGAAGAGCTTCTAGCCAGAATTAGAGCAGTAATGCGCAGAAAGCCTGCAGAAGGCATTCTTACTTACGCCGATCTCTGGATGGACCAGCTCAATCGTGTCGTAAAGAGAGGCGAGCGCCAACTTGATCTAAGAGCTAAAGAGTTCGATCTACTAAGATTGTTTATGCAGTATCCCGAACAAGTTCTCTCCCGCGAGTTCATCTTCGACAAAGTCTGGGGTTACGACTTTATCGGCGAATCTAACGTGATTGAAGTATATATTCGCTACTTGCGTTCAAAACTAGAAGACGCCACTTCTAAACGTCTAATTCAGACTGTTAGAGGCGAAGGTTATGTATTGAGAGAAGAAGAACCTTCTCGCTAACGACCTTTATCGTATTGAAGATCATCTAAAGAAGAAAGACCGGTCAGTTGGCCGGTCTTTCTTCTTTGTCGGGGGATCTAGTAGGGGAAGCTGCAGGAGAAGCAATCAAGTTCCTAAGAGCCGCTCTGGTGGAGCTAGCAACAGCTTTAGCCGGGCTTGTAAATCAGGTGCCAACATTTGCAGAGTTTTGAGGGCGCGGCATCTTATATATGGATTTTCGTCGTGGGCCAGATCAATCAATATCTGCTCAGGCATATGCGGGCTCTCAGCCACACCGTAGCGCACGTCAGCACTGTTGTCACAAGCTAAAAGAGCCAGAGTTTCAGAAGGAGTATTAGCATTCTCGGCAACGGCTAAACGCACTTCGCAATCACTATCAAAAACTAGTTTTTTAAGAAGCTCGACTGGTGTTCGTGGATTCTCAGCCACGGCACGGCGGATGCTTGCAGATTTGTCCTCAGCAAGCCTGGCTAGAACTTGCCTGGGGGTATTTGGATTGCCCGCGACGACCCGTCGCACCTGCAGAATTTCAAGATCCGCCTCGCTCTTGGCTTCGGCCTTAAGGTCTTCTGTTGGTGTTTGCTTCTCTTTCCGCATAGACACTGCTCCGTACTCTTTGATGAATTATCTACATACCCATTGTCAAGCGGAATTAATCGCAACGGCAGTCAGTTCAAGCCAAACCTGGCTTAGCTTTCGGCAAAATGGAAAAGCGAGGAAAAATTGCATAGTTTTGTAAACAGCATTTACAAAATCGATTGTGACGGATTAACCAGGAAAATATGGCTTTCCCCTATGGCACTAGGGGATATGACTTCTTTTGACTAGTTTTCAGGGGGAACTCCCACTGCAGGCGAAAAGAAAGCCACAATATTGCGGGTTCTACGACTTGTAAAAAAACATGTCGTAACGTTATGATAACTAGCATATAGTTTAGGTAACTCTAAGGGAAAGCCCCCCGAAAGATTTACCTCGATGGCGATTCACTGCGCCAACCATTGTAAAGACCAGGTGACACTATGAACACACTTCAAACTCGCTTCAATCCAAGTTTCTCTCCTGCCTCCTCAAACGGCATAGAAGAACTCTTGTCTGTGGCAGAAGACGGCAATTTCGTCTTAAGCCTGCCTACCAATCTTAAAGACTACCAACAAGAACTTGAGCGACTTCTAGGCAAGTGCTTCAGTGGTCGTGCCAAGTCAGAGGGAACCCTGGCTTTAGCTCGACAAATGTCTATCAATTGGTGCTTGTCCAAATGCAAACAGACAGGTCAATCAGTCGATCAATGTCTTGATTTTCTTTCCTGATTTTTCAGGCAAAGACAAAAACAGTTCAAAAAGGAAAAGCTCAGAGATAACTCTGAGCTTTTCCTTTTTGAACTGTTTTTCTAGGTGTTAAACCTTGAACTATTTTGTTTCTGGCTTGGCTTCGGCTTTGCCGTCGTCTTCACCCTCTTCATCACTAGCATCATTGCCAGCGTCATTGTTGGCATCATTATTAGATTCAATTGCCGCCACCACTGGTGTGACTGAGACAACCATATCGTCTTCGCCCACTTGCTGCATCTTAACGCCTGTGGCCATGCGACCTTGAATACTGATGGCATCAGCCTGCTGGCGAACCACTACACCATTGGCGGTGGCTATAATCATTTCATCGCCAGGTCTTACAACGCGTAAGCTTGCCAGTCTTGAGCTAGCATTTTTGAACTTGGTACCGATCAAGCCGATACCGCCACGACCTTGCTGTCTGAATTCTTCTAATCTGATGCGCTTACCGAAGCCGTCATTGGTGACAACCAACAAGTAAGTATCATCGAAGGTTTCAAGAGCATCGAAGCCAACAATACGATCGCCTTCACGCAAGGTGATTGCGCGCACGCCGCGAGCGGAGCGACCCAAAGGTCTAAGTTCTTCTTCGCTATAGCGAATGCACATACCATCACCGGTACCGATGATGATATCGCTCTTGCCAGCCGATGGTCGTACCCAACCAAGTTCATCACCCTCGTTAAGGGTGATAGCAATAATGCCTGTTTTTCTGATGTTAGCAAATTCAGACATTTGCACTTTCTTGATATAAGCCTGATGGGTGAGCATGATCAAATAGCTATCAGGATCGAAGCTCGAAACAGGAATAACTGTGGTGACTGTCTCTTCAGGGCGCAACTGCAGAAGGTTGACTAGTGCCAAACCACGAGCCGTACGTCCACCTTCTGGAAGATCCATAACTTCTAGTGGGAAGATTTGACCACGGTTAGTGAAGACCAATAATCTATCGTGCATATTGGCAGCAAAGAAGTGCTGCAAATCATCTTCATCGCGAGTCTTAACCCCAGTAACACCGCGAGTATTGCGGCGCTGTCTGCGGAAACTATCGAGTGAGATACGCTTGATGTAGTCTTGCTTTGTGATGAAGACAGCCATTGGCTCGTTTGGTGTCAGGTCTTTAGCTGACAGTTCACTATCGGAGCCACCACCTTCAATCACTGTGCGACGAGCATCTTTTTGACCATTAGCATCTTTGTAGTTATCGCGAATCTCGCTTAACTCTTGCTTGATGATTTCATCAATACGTTTGCGATTGGCAAGAATATCTCTGTAGTCAGCAATTTTTGCCAGGGTTTCAGCCTGCTCTTTTTCAACTTTGGCTTGTTCCAATCCTGTCAGGCGGCGCAGTTGCATTTCGAGAATGGCATTGGCCTGCAACTCTGTCAAAGCGAACTTCGACATCAACTCACCGCGGGCATTCTCGGTTGAATCAGACTTACGAATCAGACGAATGACTTCATCGATGTTGTTGATTGCTTTGAGTAAGCCTTCGAGGATGTGAGCGCGATCTTCAGCTTTGCGCAAGAAGTAGCGGGTGCGCCTGGTGATCACATCAACGCGGTGCTCGATGAACTCTTGAATCATCGCAGCTAACTCTAGAGTGACCGGTTTGCCCTTCACCAAAGCCAGTGTATTTACAGGGAAGGAGCCTTGCAGTTGCGTATATTTATAGACATTGTTGAGCACAACTTGAGCGTTTGCATCACGCTTCAGTTCGATAACAACACGCATACCAGATCTGTCAGTTTCATCGTTAACATCTGAAATGCCGGTTAATTTCTCATCGCGCACAAGTTCAGCCACGCGCTTAGTGAAAGCTTCCGGGCCAACCATATAAGGAAGCGCTGTGATGACAATGCCCATTTTCGACTGCCGGCCACCGGAGCCTGGAATTTGCTCGATAGTGGCAGTGCCTCGGGTAGGTATAGAGCCGCGACCGGTGGTGAAAGCCTCAACGATTCCATCAGTGCCAAGAATTGAACCACCGCCTGGGAAATCTGGACCTTTGATCCACTCCATCAATTCGCGGGAGGTTAGCTCTGGATTATCAATCTTAGCGATAGTACCGTTTACAACTTCAGTTAAATTGTGAGGGGGAATGTTGGTGGCCATACCCACGGCAATACCCGAAGAACCATTGAGCAGCAGAATTGGCACACGAGATGGCAACACCGACGGCTCTTTCAACGATTCGTCGAAGTTTGGTCGCATATCGACAGTTTCAGCATCGATATCTTCCAGAGTTTCCATGGCAAGAGGAGCCAATTTGCACTCGGTATAGCGCATGGCAGCCGGTGGGTTATCGAGGTCACCAAAGTTTCCGTGACCATTAACCAAAACATATCTACTGGCCGAAGGCTGAGCCATCCGTACCAGAGCTTCATAGATAGAAGAGTCGCCGTGAGGGTGATATTTACCCATAACGTCGCCGACCACACGGGCCGACTTCTTGAACTTTTCATTGGGCGCTAGATTTAGTTCGTGCATGCCGAAAATAATGCGGCGGTGAACGGGCTTAAGACCGTCTCTAACATCAGGAATAGCGCGACTGACAATAACTGACATGGCATAGTCGATGAACGACTTTTTCATCTCGTCGCGCAACTCGACCGAGACTATTCGCTGACCACTATTACCAGAACCGCCCGCATTGCCTGTTGAATCAACCACCACGAACTACCTCTTAGCGAAAACAGAATCCTTAGACATAAACATAAGACTGAAAACTACCCGAGTTAGGCGCTAGAAAGTTACCAACTAATCGGTCACTCCAGCACTCGGCTATAAATTTGACAAGGCCTAATTATAACACTGCCCAAGCTCGCTGATGATGCCAGTTTCGGTAACAAATTTGCGCTATTCGCCACTATTGAAGCAGTGCTCGGCCGACTTAATACTAGAATAGTGAGCTGATGTATATATGTAGTTTCTCGGGGATACGAAATCAAGATGTCGGGCAATAACGAGTCACCCAAAGCTCTGGCAGCACAAGCCAAGAAAGCCGCCGCCGCCGCAGAAGCAGCGAGCAAACTTAAAACCGATCGCTTGAAGAAACTGAGCGCCCTGAAAGAACAGGGCATCAACCCCTATCCCTATAAGTTTGAGCGCAGCCACAAAGCCGCAGAATTGCAGGAAAATTACAAAGATTTGGCCGTCGGCGTTGAAACCGAAGATGTCGTGCATATTTGCGGCAGAATCATGAATAGCCGCAATACCTGGATGTTTATCGACGTCTTCGATGACTCCGGCAAGATTCAACTTTTCTGCCATAAAGAATTTCTCGGAGAAGAGAAACAAGCCCGCCTCAAGCTCCTTGACAAAGGCGATTATATTGGCGCCACCGGTACCATTCGCCGCACATCCACCGGCGAACTCTCGGTCAAAGTAACCGACTGGCAAATTTTGTCGAAATCACTTTTGCCACTACCTGACAGCTGGGAAGGTTTTACCGACGTCGAAGCGCGCTATCGCCACCGCTATGTCGACATGATCATGAACCCTGCGGTGCGCGAGAACCTGCGCAAACGCTCCCTCACCATTCGCCACATGCGTAATTTTCTAGACAGCCACGGCTACTTGGAAGTAGAGACCCCAACTTTGCAAGTAGAAGCCGGGGGCGCGGACGCTCGCCCCTTCATCACCCATCACAATACCCTTGGAATCGACCTCTACTTGCGCATAGCCACTGAGCTTCACCTTAAAAGAATGATCATTGGCGGCATGGAAAGAGTCTATGAAATCGGCCGCATTTTCCGTAATGAGGGCATGAGCACAAGACACAACCCTGAATTTACAATGATGGAAATGTACTGTGCTTACGGCGACTATAACGAACTGATGACGTTCACCGAGTCAATGCTGCGACACATTGCTGAAAACGTCTTACACACAGCTGATTTCAGCTATCAAGGTGAGCAAATTTCTTTCAGCAAACCTTTCCGTCGCCTGCGTATGAACGACGCTATCAAAGAAGCCACCGGACTCGATGTTTCTACCTTGAAAGATTTTGAAGAAGCGAAGGCAGCTGCTATCAAACTAGGGGTCAGACTAGATAAGCAAGACACTCGCGGCAGTGTAATCAATGCCATGTTCGAAGACAAAGTTGAACATACGTTGATGCAACCAACCTTCATCATTGATTACCCTGTTGAGATTTCGCCACTGACCAAGGCCCACAGAGAAAATGCTGGTGAAGTGGAGCGCTTTGAATTATTTGTCTTTGGTCGCGAACTAGCCAATGGTTATTCAGAGCTAACCGATCCACACGATCAAAGAAGTCGACTGGAAGAACAAGGCCGCAAGAAAGCCGCTGGCGACGTAGAAGCCATGCCGCTTGATCTCGATTTTATTATGGCCATGGAATATGGCATGCCACCGACAATGGGTATTGGTATCGGCATCGATCGTCTGGTCATGCTACTGACCGACTCAGCTTCAATACGCGACGTTATTGCCTTCCCAACTATGAAACCAGAAGGGAAACCAGAAGGGAAACCAGAAGCAAAATCTGAAGCGAAAGCAGACCTAGCCGTACACGCAAGCGAGGACTTAGTTAAATGAACATGATAAAAGTCTATCTCTACGGGCCGGCGGGCGCCAACAAATGCGTGCTACTGCCCACGGTGGCAGAGACAGAAGCCGGAGTATTTGTCGAAGGCGAACCGCTGTTGATTTATGATTTGCATCAAGTCGACGAATGGAAAAGCCAGATATACAAAGCTCTCAATCGAGAGATGGCAGTTGTAGCCACACCAGAAGGTGACCTAGAGCCAGGCTCACAAATATTGGAAGCACTGCACCTCAATTCTTGGGCGGCCTTCGAGAAGCAATCGGTGCTTTTCACGATTCACAAAGGGGCACGCTACATCAAAATTTATGCCACCGGATTTGGTGAAGACGGCATGTGGTCTAATGCGGCCATGACAGAGCGCCAATTTCACAGCAGAGCACCACTAGAAGTAGTTGTTGATGCCATTGCCAAAGAAATTATTAGCCATCCCCAAGGTCACAAGGCCGAGCCCAGCTCTACACCTCTAATGATTGGCATGGCACCAAAACAATAACAAAGAGAAGATCTAGAAAGCTTCTAGATCTTCTCTAGCAAATATCACTGGCGAAATGCAGTAAAAGTTACTGACCGGCTTCCATAGCAGCGCGTTCAGATTCAACTTTCTCTTCAACAAACGCTCTTACTTTTTCAAACTCTTCGTCTGAATCAATTGTTTGGAAAACGAAGTCGTTGCCGCGGTGGAAGAAGCGCATGATCACAAGAGTTTGATCTTCCTCTTCTAATTCTTCATCGGCGCCTTCTTCAGCAATTTTCAGAAGAAGTGCATACTCGTTGTCTTCGAAAACGAAACGATCGAGCATCTCGCAATCATAGGAATGGCCGTCTTCACTCTCTAAAGTGATAATTGCAATTTCTTGTTCTTCCTGATTGGGGGCTTCGGCCACTTTATTTACCTCTTTAGATTCGAATACCGGAGAGCTCTACCAATTTATTTAGTTGCTGCTCAGTGCCTAGAGCGATTAAATCATCGCCGTCCTGGAAGATCAGGTCGGGAGATGGATTAGATATCAGCTTACCATTTTGATTCACAGCCAGGATCATGGCACCAGAAGTCTGCTTAATGTTTGCATCTTTCAAGGCCTGGCCAATCAATTTAGAAGGTTTACCAAGCCTTACTTGTTCCATCCTCAAATCGTACTCAGGCGTGGCCATGACAACGTCCAAAAACTGAGTAACCAGAGGGTGAGTAACGGCAGTAGCCATGCGCTTGCCGCAGATGACATAGGGCGAGATCACCATACTGGCACCGGCCCGCCGCATCTTGGCTTCTGTACCGGGGTTAGCAGCCCTTGAAACGATTTTGATTTTCTCGTTTAAGCCTTTAGCCGAAAGAGCAATAAATGTATTGGCAGTGTCGTCATCAAGGGCACAAACTATGCCGCTAGCACTTTGTATTTGCGCCTGCATCAAAACTTCATCAGAGCTAGCATCGCCGTTAAGAACCAAGTGCCCGGCATCAGCAGCCAGCTTAGAGCGCTCTGGATCTACCTCAATCAAGACAAAGGCAATCTTGTTTTGATTGAAGTGACTAATTACCTCTTGGCCTGTACGGCCATAGCCGCAAACAATTTGATGATTTTTTAATTTAGAAATCGTGTGCTGCATGCGCCGAGCTCCTAGATTGAAGCGTAGAAATATTTCCACCATATCGCTTATCACTGACAGCACAACGCCTGCGCCAATCAAAATAAGTACGATTGTGTAAACCTTTCCCGCTGTAGAAAGTGGATGAGTTTCGCCATAGCCGACCGTAGTCAAGGTGATTACAGTCATAAAGAGCGAGTCAAGAAAATTCCAATGCTCAACCAGCATAAAGCCCAGAGCGCCGAAAAGAACGAAGCCAAAGAGTCTAACTAAATCTAGTAAAAATCTCCTGGCAACCGAATCTTTCACACTCTCTCCAATAAACTTCGATCGCTTCTTATGAACGGCGCGTAATGAGCTTTTGTGCCAAAACAATAAAATAAGAACGAAAACTATCATAAACGACTTGGGAAAAGTCGCCAGTAGCATCTATTCTTATGCGCAGATGAGAGATAGCCTTATGCTCTTGACAGTCGCCTAAGGCCAGAATTTTTAGCACAGTAACTTTCAGCAACTTTCAGTACAAATCGGAGATCAAATGAGCACAGTACTAGAGAAGACCCAGGGTCAGGTCGTACAGGTAATTGGACCTGTTGTGGACGTCGAATTTCCTGGCGGACATCTACCTGAAATCTATAACGCCATTGTTATTGAGGGCGTCAACCCAGCCGGCGAGCATTTGAAGGTTGTCTGCGAAGTGCAACTTTTGCTAGGTGATAACCGCGTTCGAAGCGTATCGATGAGTTCCACCGACGGCATGACTAGAGGCATGGTTGCCACTGATACCGGTAAACCAATTTCGGTTCCAGTAGGTAAGGCCACTCTCGGTCGCATCATCAACGTTCTTGGTGAAGTTGTAGACGAAGGCCCAGAGCTCAAAGCTGACGATCACTGGGGCATTCACAGACCCTGCCCAGACCTAACTGACCTACAAACTGACACCGTTGTTTTCGAAACTGGTATCAAAGTCGTTGACCTTCTTGCTCCATATGTAAAAGGTGGAAAGATTGGTTTGTTCGGTGGAGCCGGCGTAGGCAAGACCGTTATCATCATGGAACTTATCAACAACATCGCCCAACACCACGGCGGCTACTCAGTATTCGGTGGCGTTGGCGAACGCACCCGCGAAGGTAATGACCTTTGGCATGAAATGAAAGACTCGGGCGTTATCGACCGTGTTGCTCTAGTGTATGGTCAAATGAATGAGCCACCAGGCGCCAGAATGCGCGTTGCTCTATCAGCTCTAACAGTTGCTGAATACTTCCGTGACGTATCCAAGCAAGACGTGTTGCTCTTCGTCGACAACATGTTCCGCTTCACCCAAGCCGGTTCTGAAGTATCAGCGCTACTAGGCCGTATGCCTTCTGCTGTAGGCTACCAGCCAACCTTGGCCAACGAAATGGGCCAATTGCAAGAACGTATTACTTCAACCAAGAACGGTTCGATTACATCTGTACAAGCTGTATACGTACCAGCCGATGACTTGACCGACCCAGCTCCAGCAACTACATTCGGTCACCTTGATGCCACCACAGTGCTATCACGTCAAATCGCAGAACTGGGAATCTATCCTGCCGTTGACCCACTAGCTTCTACTTCAACTGCTCTTAAACCAGAAGTTGTAGGCCAAGAGCACTATGACATCGCCCGTGGTGTGCAGCAAACATTGCAACGCTACAAAGACTTGCAAGATATCATCGCCATTCTCGGTATGGATGAACTTTCAGCAGACGACAAACAAGCAGTTACTCGCGCTAGAAAGATCCAACGATTCATGAGCCAACCGTTCACTGTTGCTGCTAACTTCACAGGCCGCGAAGGTAAATACGTAAAACTCAAAGACACAGTGGAAGGCTTCCGCCAGATTCTTGATGGCGAAGTTGACGATCTTCCAGAAGGCGCCTTCTACATGGTAGGCAGCATTGAAGAAGCCAAAGAACAAGCTAAGACAATGCAAGGCTAACCGCTAACTAAATGAAAAAGAAGCACACTCAGGAATCGCTAGCAGAAACGAAACCGTTGAAACCAGGCGCAAAAATGGAAACAGAAAAGGAGCAAGTTCCAGCTCCAGATCAAATTCCAGCGTCTACGGCACGCAATATTTTTGTCTTCGGAAGACTGGAAAACGAAATAGCGCTGCCAACGATTAAGAAGCTGCTGCGGTTTAATGAGCGCGATCCCAAAAAACCAATCAATATGTATATCAACTCTGCCGGTGGAAACGGCTATAACGCCGATGGCATCATTGCCGTTATGCATTCCATCGAAGCACCAGTGAATACGATTTGTTTAGGGCACGCGCTCTCTGGTGCTTGCGAAATTCTGGCATCAGGAACAGGAGAGCGGTCAGCTTACGAATTTTCCACTCTCATGTTCCACCAGACTTTGTGGGAAGCAGAAGGTGATATCACCAATTTAGAGATTCAAGCCAGTCAAGGTCGGCGCTTCCGCGAAGCTCAAATTGAGCTTTTGCATCGCTGCTCGGGCCAAGACAAAGCAAGAATTGCCAAAGATATTGAACGGGATCACTATCTATCAACCAAAGAAGCCCTGGAATACGGCTTGATTGATAAAATCCTTCCCCATGGTGGTCACGCCCACGGCGCCGGCCAGAAGAAGCTAAATAAGTCTGCAATAAGCAAGAAAACAGCGACAAAAAAAGCGCCTAAATAATCACTTGTTACTTCACCGATAGAGAAATAATGAAATGGCTACACTGAATCTCAAAATCATTACACCCGAAAGAGTTGTCTTTAACAGCGCAGTCGATCAGGTAACTGCGGTGGCCAATGATGGCGAGCTAACCATTCTGCCTGGTCACGAGCCAATCGTTACCACTCTGGCTATTGATGTATTGCGCTTTAAAATCAAGGGCGAAGAAGAAACTGCGGCTGTGATTGGCGGCATCATGAACGTCAACAATTCAGAAG
>Ga0075444_10001389_pt1 | contig 14900 bp, 20 predicted proteins | sample CoawatmetaG01DNA_FD_76836 | JGI IMG/M metagenome (GOLD analysis project Ga0075444, IMG submission 76836) | Marine microbial communities from the West Antarctic Peninsula - Coastal water metaG017-DNA | ecosystem: Environmental > Aquatic > Marine > Coastal | place: Atlantic Ocean: West Antarctic... | reverse complement strand
TAGAAGTTGTTAGCTCTATTTTGTTAGTTAAACCTACTAATAAATTATATTATGCTTTGAAAACTATTGAAGCTAATAGAAATATTCTTCCCGATAGTATAAAAGAACTTAAGAATTCTATTATAGAAAATAATGCACTACGTCTAGTGCCATTGTTAATAGATAGTAACTATTATATTATTGATGGACAAACAAGATATGAAGCAGCTAAAGAATTAAACTATCCTTTTTATATACAAATGATTGGTAGTAATTCTTATACAATGCAAGATTTAATATCTATTAATACAACACAAAAGAATTGGAAATTGTTTGATTACCTTAATCATTATACAATAAGTAACAGTCCTGAATACCAAAAGTTTTCCGCAGTATATGAAACAAATAAGATTACTATGGGTGTATTAATAGCGATCTTTAATCAAGATTGGGTAAGAAAAAGAAAGTATTCTAAGGAATTTAAAGAAGGTAATCTAAAGTGTGATACTACAATATTAAACCATGTTAATGATACCCTATATAAAATAAGAAAGATTAGTAAAACACCCTTGAATCCTATGCTAGAAAAATCTACAATAAAAAACCAACACTTTCAGCAAGCTATACTAGCACATCTACTGACAGAGACCTTTGATTTCATGGGTTTCATATCAAAAGTTGCTAAGTATCCTAATGAGTTTAATAAACTTAGAAAGACAAGTGATTTTATAGAGCATATAAAAGAAATTAATAACAGTCATAAATTATATTAAGATAGGGGACTATATAACAATGCGACATTCAAAAGAACTTATTACAGAGATTTTAGAACTCTGGCATAAAGGATGTAGTGCTAGAGACATATCTAAAGATCCTCTTATTATGCATATGTTTATGGAAAATTCTTTAACATCCAGAACCTTGACAAAAAATATAATTATAGGTATCATTAATAGAAATGGTGGTAGCTTTCAAAAAGGATTAAAGATATCAGAAGACTATGAACCTAAATCATTTCATAAATTAAATGATCAGATAAAACAATATAATTTAAAAGCAAAAATGCTAAGAGAAAAAAATAAATACAGAGAACGTAAGTGTTTAAAGTGTCAGGGAACATATCTATTACCTAAGAATATTTATTTCTGTGATTCTTGTACTAAGTTAAATAAAAAGTATATAGATACTTCAGGATATTCTGTTCATTTAAATACGGTATAACTTGGAAAAGTTCCCCCCTCTTGAGGGAACTTTCCCTTCATCTTTGGAGAATACTATGGCAATTCCTAAGTTTAAAACTAAAAAAGATATTCTTGATTATGCTTTAAATGGTACTGAGCCATTGGTACAACAGATTGTAAGGTATAAGATAGAACAATCAGGTGCGTCTTTAAATGTAGGTGAGGTTAATAATTATATTAAAAAGGAAATGATATCCTTTCAAAATGATTATGATGATTGGTTGGATTGTAATGGAATATGATTCAAAATCAATGTACATGCCTATCATGAGTCTTGAGGAATTTAAAAGTCTACAAGGAATGAAAGGTATTAACTTATCTGTAACTGAATTTACTCAGGCATATCTAAACTATATGGAACATGCCAAAAGATTAAATGAAACAGGAAGGCATATGGGTGATGGCTAAAAAAATTGGTAGTACATACGATCCCTCAAGACATAGAATAAAAAAGAGAACTTCAATAGGACAAAGCTCAAGGTCTCGGCCTAAGAATAAAAGTAAAAGATTATCTTGGAAACGTACAAGAGGACAAGGTTAATGATTATAGATTATAGAGCAATGTTTGAGAGAGAAAAACGCTTCTGGGATTTACATGAGGAGATATGTAAAGAACTTATAGCCGATGGTATGCGTCCTGATAGAGCAGTTATATATGCTGATAAAGAAGCAACATCACGTATGGATAATGAACAAATTGAAAGTTATTAAGATGCCTACTTTTAATGTGAGTCAAGAATGTAATGAGTGTGAAGATGGTAAAGTCTATAGAGATATGGTTACGACAGTATCACATATATGTTTTTTTTGTGATGGTAATACTACAGTAGAACGTGAAGTTAATTATTATGATACAGAAGAGGAGGTAAGAGAAGATTACCCTGACGCACTACAAGTAACTAAACTAAATTCGGTTCGTCCCCTCTCTTGAGGGACGACCCTCATATCACAATATAAAAGGTAAGACAATGCAAATGTTTAATCACGATGAAATTGAATTCGAAGTAGAAAAATTTGTTATACCTGAAGTTCCTACAAATTTAGGTGTTGGATTACGTAGAAAAGATACTGGAAAAGTTCTTTCCATAGTCTCAGAAAACTATAATGTCATACAATATAAGGATATTGTTGACAAGCTTGAAGATGCTTTGACTCTTGCATCTCAAGATAGTTCTATTAATCTTGACTTAAATGAGACTAAGTTTGATATTAATGTTATAGATAATGGAGCCAAGCTGGAACTTAGAGCTAGATTTCATGGACAGAAAACATTTCTTAATGGTTCGACAGGATTCTTAGGGACTGGTGGTAATGATATGGTTGTACCAGAGTTTGTCTTTAGAACATCTCATGATAGAACATGGGCAAACAATGGTATGATGGGTATATGGCGTGCTAAATGTTGGAACACTCTAGTAGCAGGTAACAAACTTGCCTATGTATATGGAAGACATACTAAAAACTTTGATGTTCTAGGTTTTGCTGGAAAAATTGGTAGAGCTACACAGTATATCAGTGGTGAAGGTATGGATAAAATTAAAATGTGGTATGAGACACCTGTTAAACGTGATCAAGTTATAGAATTGTTTAAAAATACAGTAGCTAAACGTACTGATAATGTATCAAGAGAAAATGAAGGTAATAAAATTATGCTATCAAATCTAATGAAAATATTTGATGAAGAAAGTAGACACATCACTGGTCGAGGTGCTTACCAAAAGTATGGTACTAATACTGGAGGTACTCTATATAATATATACAACGCTGCTACTTACTGGTCTTCACATCCTTCCTTAATGACAGGTAAAAATGCTGGTACACTTTACGAAGGTTCTGACATTTCTGAGATACCTGAAAATAAAATAAAGATTAAAAATAGAGAGGATAGAGTTGTCAAGATGATTGAATCAAATGCTTGGAAGAATCTTGAAATGACCCTTGAAAATACCCAACCCCTAATGGCTCAAGCTATCTAAAAATAAATGAATTATCTTGTTGACTCTATTTTTTGGATATGCTATAAACCTTTAGTCATTAAACAGAAGGAAATAAAATGACTCTTATATCTGGTAAAGCTTATTGGGCATCTATCACTGCTCCCAATACTACGTTCGAACCTTGTTGGACAATCGATGTAACTCTCGATGAAGAAAACTATGAGAAAGTTATAGCTGATGGTGTACCTGTTAAAAATAAAAGTGATGATCGTGGAAACTTTGTTACCATCAAGCGTAAAGTAGATGGTAAGAACGGTCCTAATCTAGCACCTGAACTAGTTGATGCTCAACGTCAGCCAATGTTTAATACATTGATTGGAAATGGCTCGGATGTTAATGTTCTTTATCGTCCCTATGATTGGACTCATAAACAAAAGTCAGGGCGTTCTGCTGACTTACAAAAAGTTCAAGTAGTAAATCTAATTGCTTATGAGTCAGATGATTCAGAAGATTTTGAAGTTCTTGAATCTGGCTATACATCGGATGATGATATTCCTTTTGCATCCTAACTGAAAGGGGGAGGGCTACACTACGTAGCTCTCCCAATTCTATATGACTAAAGATATAACAACACTAGTAGAAGATATCTATAATCTTTTTGATGATGAAACTGTACCTGACATAGATGTAGTAACTGAACATGTTAATACATTCTGTCTTGAAGTTGGTAAACAATTAGTTTCTTCTTTGTTTGAAGATAGAAAAAAAGATAACAACTTAAGGTTGTCAGCTATAGGTAAACCAAACAGACAGCTATGGTATAAAGTAAATTCAATAGAAAAATCTGAACCTCTTCAACCTTCCACAAAAATTAAATTTTTATATGGTCACATACTAGAAGAACTTCTTTTGTTTTTCACAAAGGTATCAGGACATACTGTCGAAGGTACTCAAAAAGAATTAGATATTTCTGGTGTCAAAGGACATCAAGATGCTATCATTGATGGTGTCCTAGTCGATTGTAAGAGTGCCTCGGGAAGAGGCTTTGAGAAATTTAAATATAATAAAGTAGTAGAGGATGATCCCTTTGGATACATCCCTCAAATATCAGCATATGCTGAAGCCAATGGCTTAGATAAAGCTGCCTTCTTAGCTATAGATAAATCAACAGGTGAGATATGTTTAACTCCCGTACATTCGTTGGAGATGATCAATGCTAAAGATCGTGTGGATTACCTTAAAAAAATGGTGGTGTCTCCTGATATGCCTGACAGGTGTTATTCCGATATACCTGATGGTAAGTCTGGCAACCATAAGCTTGCTGTTGGTTGTGTTTATTGTGACTATAAGCAGTCCTGTTGGAGTGACGCTAATGGTGGTAAAGGATTACGTGTGTTTAACTATTCACAGAATAAAAGATATCTTACACAGGTAGGAAGAGAACCTGATGTTGAAGAAGTAAACTTATAAATAGAAATGCATTGGAAACATACTAAAAAAAACATACCAGATCCTGATAAATATTTTGGATTTGTCTATAAGATAACAAATAAAAAAACAAATAAATCTTATATAGGTTGTAAGCAATACACAATGAAACGCAATGGTAAAAAGGTTGCGTCTAACTGGAAAGAATATATGGGATCTTCTAAAGATTTATTAGAAGATATAAAAAAAGAAAGTAAAAAGAATTTCTCATTCGAACTTATAGATCAGTATGAAAATAAAAGAACGATGAAGTATTATGAACTTCACTATCAAATAAAGTTAGGCGTTCTTACGAAAATGGTTGACGACACTGATGAGTTTGCGTACTATAATAAATATGTTGGTGGTCGTTTCACAAGACCGATAAAAGGAGCAGCTGATATGGAGGAAATTGATAAGGAAAAACAAATACTTAATAAACAAGTAGGTAGTTTAAAGAATCAACTCTATAGATCTCAAAAAAGGATAGAAGTTTTGACAAAGGATTTAGAGAAGGCATCGGGAATGGCAATAGATAAATCTTGGGAATCCCTAAAGCAAACTAATGTAATAGACTTTGAAGCTTACAAAAAGAAATTTAAAACAAACAGAGAAGAGTATCATGCACTACATGACTTCATGATCGAGTGTGGTTATGATCCTATGGATTCAGATGATGTCTCTCAATTCTGGAGTGATGTTGAAGAAGGCAGTTCGGGGTATGACCAATAAAAATCTTTGGGAAAAGGAAAGAAAGCAGTTGTTTAAAGAATTAACATCTCGCTATCAAGAAGAAGGTTACGATGTTAAAACTGCTAAGCGTTTTGCTAAAGAAGAAATAGAAGAAATAATGTCTGATCAAAATGATTTTATTGCTAACATCCAAAATGATATTGAAGAATATAATTAGTGTCAGCACCCCCCCTCTTTGCGGGGGCGCTGCCACATGAAAAATATTTGGAATTTAGTTTTGTCTCGAAAACAAAAAGAAATTATTTTAGAATCTTTTCAAACATCTAGGGAAGCTGTAACTGCTCTTAAATATCGTTATATTTTATGGAATCATCTTGGTGCTAATCCAGAGTTTTCATATAGCATTAAAAAAGTTTCTTTAAAATGAAAAAGATACTCTCAGTTTTTAAAAGAAAAGGAAGGCAGTCCCCTGTAGTTGAGTATGATGATACATTTTTTACTATGGAAAAGATCGATCAAATAGAATTTCTAGAACTTATAGGAAAGGAGATAGAGGCAGTCAGAAAAAAGATTTGCAATGATATGTTTGAACTTAGCAAAGGAAAGCTATAATGCAAGAAGGCTGGCTAAATAGAGGCCCGTGTCCTCAATGCGGAGCTAGTAAAGCGAATGTCCAACACTCAGATGGTCATTCGTTTTGTTTTAGTTGTGAAAGTCGTTTCTCTAATACACTGGATATTAATATGCAAACTATTCCTAAAGAAAATAAAGTAAAGTATTTAGCACAAAGTTCACCTTTAAAAACTGATGGTTATAGCGATGCAATTCCAAGCAGAGCTATAACTTTAAAGACTACAAAAGTATACAATACATTTGTAGCATCTAAGAATTCTGATACAGAACAAAGCCATCACATATATAAATATATGGATAGTAATGGTGATCATGTTGCTAGCAAAGTTAGAACAGTAAAGGATAAAGAGTTTTGGATAGAAGGGGATATATCTAAAGCTGTTTTGTTTGGTCAGGATTCCTTTTCTAAGGGAGGTAAGTATGTAACTCTTTGTGAGGGAGAGTTAGATGCAATGAGTGCTTATGAAATGCTAGGTTCAAAATGGCCTGTTGTTTCAATTAAAAATGGATGTAAGTCGGCAGTTAATAATTGTAAACAAGCATTTGATTTTCTTGATAGCTTTGAAAAGATAGTTGTTTGTTTTGATAATGATGCACAAGGTAAAGAAGCAGCTATACAAGTAGCTCAACTATTTGAACCAAACAAATGTCGAATTGTTTCTTTAGATCTTAAAGATCCTAATGAATACATTATGATAAATCAAAGAGAAAGGTTTACTAAAACATGGTGGGCAGCAGAATCTTATACTCCCGCTGGTATTATTAATCTTGATTCTTTAGGAGATTCTTTATACGAAGAAAACTTTTGCTATAGTTGTCCCTATCCATGGGAAGGTTTGAATAAGAAAACATATGGTATGCGTACTGGTGAGTTAGTTTGCTTTACATCAGGCGCTGGTATGGGTAAGTCGAGTATCATGAGAGAACTTATGCACCATATTCTTAATAATACAGAAGATAATATAGGTGTGTTAGCTCTTGAAGAGAGTGTTCGCAATACAATATTTAATATAATGTCTGTTGAGGCTAACGCTCGTCTCTATATTAAGGAAGTCAGAGATCAATTTGATAAAGAACAATTAAAAGATTGGCAGAAAAAGACTATAGGTACTAAAAGATTTTTTGCCTTTGATCATTTTGGAAGTATAAGTAACGATGAGATATTAGATCGTATACGTTTTATGGCAAAGGCTTTAGATGCTAAATGGATATTTCTAGATCACCTTAGTATCCTTGTGTCAGGCCAAGAAGATAATGTAGATGAAAGAAAATCAATTGATATCCTGATGACTAAGCTTCGTTCTCTTGTTGAGGAGACAGGGATATCTTTGTTGCTTGTAAGCCATCTAAGGAGACCGTCAGGTGATAGAGGTCATGAAGATGGTAGAGAAGTTTCCTTGTCCCATCTCCGTGGTTCAGCAAGCATTGCACATCTTAGTGATAGTGTCATAGCACTTGAAAGAAATCAGCAAGCAGATAATGAATTTGAAGCTAACACTACTACAATAAGAATATTAAAGAATAGATATACAGGAGATACTGGGGTAGCTACTTACTTGCATTACGATAATGAAACTGGTAGAATGACAGAAGTTGACTCTATAAACGAAGAGGATGAAGATGAATACGACCAAACGCTTTGATAGAGCTTTGTATAATCAAGCAGATACTGCTGCTAAAGATGCTATAATAGAATGGCTTCGTAAAAAAGATTATATAAATATAAATGATAAAGAAACAATGTCCTTTGATATTGTGTGTAATCGTGTGCAAGATACAGATGATGAACCTATCAAGTACTTTTTTGAGGTTGAGATAAAATATTCATGGAAGGGTGAATGGCCTGAAGACTGGGAAGAAATACGTATCCCCTATCGTAAACATAAGTTAATAGATAGGTGGGTAAATCAATTTATATATGATGATCTAACATTTGTAATTTTTAGAAATGACTGTAAACAGGCATGGTTTATACCCGGAGATGTCGTATCTAAAGGTAAGGTTAAAGAAGTATCTAATCGAAATGTCAGTAAGGGTGAAAAGTTTTATCATATAAATACTAAGGATGCCGATTTAGTAGACATGTAATGAAAGCTATTATAGATATTGAAACAGACTCACTCAATGCAACAACAATTCATTGTATTGTTTCAAAAGATTATGATACTGGAGAAATTAAAACATGGGTACTTGAAGAATGTAAAGATTTTGTGGAGTGGTCTAAGAAAGTAGATCAATTCATAATGCATAATGGCGTATCATTCGATGCGCCGTTTCTTAATAAAATATTAGGTTGTTGTATTAAGGTTGCTCAGGTTAGAGATACTTTACTGGAGTCACAACTTTTCAACCCTGTAAGAGAGGGTGGACATTCCCTAGAATCATGGGGAAAACGTTTAGGTTATACCAAAGGAGACTTTAATGAATTCAAATACTACAGTGAAGAAATGTTGGAGTATTGTATCCGTGATGCGGAACTTACTTGGAAGCTTGCTCATCACTTGGAAAAAGAAGGGAAAAATTTCTCAAATAAATCTGTAAGACTTGAACATAATATAAGAGCTATACTAAATCAACAACAAAATAATGGGTTTGCTTTTAAGATACGTGAGGCAACTATATTACTATCGAAACTAGAACAAGAAGAAAGGCAATTAGAAAAAGACGCACAGGATATCTTCCCACCAATCCCACTTAAACTAAAAACAAAAGTTAAATATATTCCTTTTAACATCGCTAGTCGAAAACAAATTGCTGAACGTCTTATAGAAAAAGGTTGGGAACCTAAGATGTTCACAGAAAAAGAAAACATAATTGTCAATGAAAAAACTTTAGCTACTTGTGATCTACCAGAAGCTAAGATGTTTAGTAGATTCTTCTTACTGCAAAAACGAACAGGTCTATTAAAGTCATGGATAAAAGCATGTAATGAAGATGATAGAGTAAGAGGAAGAGTACTTACATTAAAAACTATTACGGGCAGAATGGCACACCATAGTCCTAACATGGCACAAGTACCTGCTATCTATAGTCCTTATGGAAAAGAATGTAGAGATCTGTGGACTGTTAGTAATCCTGAAACACATTCTTTAGTAGGTACAGATGCATCAAGCTTAGAACTACGCTGTCTGGCACATATGATGAAGGATAAAAACTATATACAAGAAATATTAACTGGTGATATTCACTTAGCAAATATGAAACTTGCAGGATTGGAAAATAGAGATCAAGCAAAAACATTTATCTTTGCATTTTTATATGGGGCTGGTCCTGCTAAAATTGGTAGTATTGTAGATGCTGGGGCAGAAGAAGGTACAGAACTAATTGATAGATTCTTAGATAGATTGCCTGCACTAAAAGGTTTACGTACTAGGAAACAAAAAGAAGCATCTAATGGTTGGATAAAAGGACTTGATGGGCGTCATTTAAAAATAAGATCCCAACATGCCGTTTTAAATACTTGTATTCAAGGAGCAGGTGCCGTAGTATGTAAGCAATGGCTTATATGTATTACAAAAAAAGTACAACACTCTGGAATAGATTCTAAATTAGTAGCCTCCATACACGATGAGTATCAATTTGAAGTTAGTAACAAAGATATCATTCGTTTCTGTGCCATAACTAAAGAAGCTATCCAAGAAACAACACGGATACTTAATATGAAATGTGATTTAGATTGTGATTATAAAGTAGGAAAAACATGGGCGATGACACACTAAAAGATAATAGATATAAAAAACTTTATGTTTCAATTATCTTTCAAGCATTAATGGATTTAACAAAACTTAATACTTCCATAACAGATACAAGTATTTCTATTGCGAGATCTTCTGCATACTCTTGGTTCTTTACAACGATAGGAGTGACTGCAAAAGACTTTGAAGAAATCTGTGACAATGCTGGACTAGAGCCTACGTTTATTAGAAACTTTGCTTATGAAGTTATGGATTCAGGAGAAGATAAAGATGTTAAAAAAAGAATCACTCAATTCTTTAGTGAGTGAGAATATGCATGATTTTGTTATGAGAAAAAATAAAGAAGTTACTAAACAGAAAGCTTTAGATAGACAAGTGGGTGGTAAACATTATAAACACTGTGGCATACAGCCTGTAGAATATATCAAGGCCAATAACTTAGACTACCTTGAGGGTAATATTGTTAAATATATTACAAGGCATCGTACAAAGTCACAAGGTCGGGAAGATATAGAAAAAGTAATACATTACGCACAGTTTATTTTAGAATTTGATTATCCAGAGGGGGAATAGAATGTCACAGTTTAGATCTAACGAAAATCCAATGTTTCGTTCGAAGTTTAGTGAAGATATATTTAAACATAAGTACGCACATCATGGTTGCGAGACATGGGATTCCTTGGCATCGGTCCTTGTTGAGGATGTCTGTCAAGATTTAATGACAGAGGATGAAAAGAATCACCTTAAGTGTCTTATCACAGATCTAAAATTTATTCCGGGAGGACGTTATTTATATTATGCTGGCCGCCCTAATAAGTTTTTTAATAATTGTTACCTGCTTAAGGCGGAGGAAGATACACGAGAAGACTGGGCAGATATCTCTTGGAAGTCTGAGTCCTGCCTGATGACAGGGGGTGGTATTGGTATTGATTACTCTGTCTACCGTGAAGAGGGGCGTATCCTGAATGGTACGGGAGGTCTATCTTCTGGGCCTATTCCCAAGATGATGATGGTCAATGAGATTGGTCGCAGAGTAATGCAGGGTGGTAGCCGTAGGTCTGCTATCTATGCCAGCCTTAACTGGAAGCATCCTGATATAGATAAGTTTCTTTCCTCAAAGAACTGGTATGATATGCCGGTAGGTACAACAGGGTTTTCTATTGGACAGGTTAAAGAACAAGACTTTAACTTTATTGCTCCCTTGGATATGACCAATGTGAGTGTAAACTATGATACCGAATGGTTACTTAACTACTGGAAGACAGGAGATGTTGGCGATACTTTTAGAACTAATGTCAAACAAGCATTATCTACGGCAGAGCCGGGGTTTTCGTTCAATTTCTTTGACAAGGAAAAGGAAACACTTCGTAATGCTTGTACGGAGGTTACATCCGAAGATGATTCTGATGTTTGTAATCTTGGCTCTGTTAATATGGGCAGGATTGATGACTTAGCGGAGTTTGCTGATGTAGTAGAGCTTGCTACAAAGTTCCTGCTATGTGGTACATTGCGTGCTAAGCTACCTTATGATAAAGTATATAAGACACGGGAAAAGAATCGTAGACTTGGCCTTGGACTGATGGGAATGCATGAGTGGCTTATAAAAGGAGGCGAAAAGTATGAGGTTACAGAAGGACTTCAAAAATGGTTGGCAGTTTATAAAGGAGTTAGCGATAACACTAGCACCAAGTTTTCTGATACTCTTGGCTGTAGTCGTCCTGTTGCTAATAGAGCTATTGCTCCAACAGGGTCCATAGGTATTCTTGCTGGTACATCAACAGGTGTAGAGCCTATCTTTGCTGTTGCTTATAAGCGCAGGTATCTGAAGGGTGGTAATCGTTGGCACTACCAATATGTTGTAGATAGTGCAGCACAAGAGATCATTGATCTTTATGGTACTGATCCTGAGAAGATTGAATCAGCACTTGACCTTGCCGAAGACTATAAGAGGCGTATAGCTTTTCAGGCTGGTGTACAGGATTATGTAGACATGTCTATATCTTCAACCATTAACCTTCCGAAGTGGGGGACAAAATTAAACAATGAAGATACTGTGGATGAGTTTGCTGATACTCTTGCTTCTTACGCTCACCGGTTGCGTGGTTTCACCGTGTATCCTGACGGATGCAGAGGAGGACAACCACTTAGCAGTGTGTCTTATTCTGAGGCTGTAGAGAAGCTTGGTGAAGAATTTGAAGAAGGGCTAGAGACACATGACATCTGTGATATTACAGGTCATGGTGGAAGCTGTGGAATATAACACTCGTAGTTCAACTGGATAGAACAATAGATTTCTAATCTATAGGTTGCAGGTTCAAGTCCTGCCGAGTGTACCAAAAAGTCCTTGCAAAAAAGATAGTTATATAGTATAATAGTGTATGGACCCGTTTTAAAAGGATATATATTAAGAGATGAGAAAAGCACCTAACACCGTTTACATAGGCTATGATCCTAAAGAGGATATAGCTTATGAAGTTCTTAAGTTTACCATTGAAAGAATAGCCGTGGATAATGTACGCATTGTCCCTATCAGACGTGACATCGTGGAGAAGATGGGCATCTACAATCGGCAGCATACTGTGGTAGCCGGACAGTCTATTGATAATATAGATGGCAAGCCATTCTCAAGTGAGTTTAGTTTCACACGATTCCTTGTGCCTGCCCTTAACATGTACGAGGGATGGGCATTGTATATGGACTGTGACATGTATCTTCGCACAGATATTAACGAACTCTTTGAAGAATATAAAATAGATTACTATCCTCTCTATTGTGTAAAGCACAAGTATGCGCCGGGTGATGGGGTAAAGATGGACGGTCAGAAACAGGAGAACTATCGCAGGAAGAACTGGTCAAGCTTTATGCTTTTCAATTGTGCACATGAACTGAACAAACGTCTGACAGTTTCAGATGTAAATACTAAACCGGGTTCTTGGTTGCATGGGTTTGAGTGGTTGCCGGATAAGGAGGGTGATATTGGGACCATCCATGAGGAATGGAATTGGCTGGATGGTCACTCTGATGTTGATATAAAAGCCAAGAATGTTCACTTCACCACAGGAGGACCATGGTTTAAGGATTGGACGTGTAAGCGTGCACAGGATGGTATGTATGCCTCTGAGTGGAATGGAGACTACACTTATCTTGCCGGACATGGGATGGTCAAACCCTATGAACTATAAAATTGTAACAGCTTTTAATGAGAGTATTCTGCAACAGAATGCTTCCAAACTTCTGGAAAGCTTTAAGAATAACTGGCAACCTACTATTGAGTTTCACTGTTACTATTATGATTTAGATATTAAAAACTATTCGCTGCCCAAAGCTAAGAATATTAAATACCATAACTTGGAAAACATTGAAGAGTATACTGATTTTATCAAGAACAACAAGACGCATAATGGAACCGAGGGTGGGACCATAGTCTATGCTGAAACTCTGGACGGGATATCTGAAGCACCACAAGTATTTGCCATGAGTGAGTGTGCTTTTGACAACCAAGGGTCTTGGCTTATATGGCTTGATCCGCTGACTATCCCTGTCAAAGACATCAGGGAAAATACTCTGAAGAGTTACTTCCCCAAGGATGAGCGCCAAACAGATTTTGTCTGCTTGGAAGATGGGGATTATTTTGCAGGTTTTAATCTTTCGAAACAGACACCGGTTGATTTACTTGGTGATCTTCGTGGAGCATATGTCTCTGGGGAGTATATGAACTATCGTGAGTGGGGTTCTACTTTTATTCTTAGCCGACTGCTTACTATCTATGGCGCTCATGGGATCAAGATACATTCCTCTGATTCTTTCAAAGACTTGTTTGCAAACCTGAAAGATAAGGACTCTCTGAATACTAGAGATGGCTCGGGGAACAGGATTGTGGCTTTGTCTGATACGATTACATCCCCGGATATCCTACCTACCCGATATAAGCAGCTTGCTGATTTAATCAGGTTCTATGAACCAAAGACAATCCTTGAGACTGGTACATGGAATGGCGGCAGAGCAGTTGAGATGTGTCTGGCTGCCTTTGAAAAGAAGGACTCAGTTCACTATATTGGTTATGATTTATTTGAGGATGCCACATCAGCCACAGACAAAGAGGAGTTTAATGTTAAGGCACATAATACTATTGCTGCTGTGCGTCAAAGGTTTGATGACTTTAAGGAACATATGAAGAAGGAGAAAGATAAAAACTTTTCATATGAGTTATACAAAGGTAATGTTCGTGATACGTTGAAGTTAGGTATCATGGAACAGGATGGGAAGAGTGTTAACAGGGTAAGCACAGGCACGCATGAAAAGGCCCCTATTGATTTTGCTTTTATAGGTAGTGGCAATAGTGAGCAGACTGTTAAACATGAGTATGAGAGCCTGAAGAATGTTCCTGTTGTTGTTATGGATCACTTCTTTACCGAAGAAGAAAATGAGGAAGACCCTGATGCTGTTGTAATTCCAGATGAAATATATCAGGGCGTTAAGAAAGTCTTTGACTCAGTTAAAACTAAAAAAGTAAATGCTGAGAAAACTACTGAAGACGGATGGACAGAGTTTGATGAAAAAACTTCAACCAGAAAACACGTTCTGCCATCCAGCGACAGGGTTGTTCCTGCCGGACATACGCATCTTGCTGTGTTCCTTCATGATAAGGATCTGGCAGAAGTACCTGAAGATCTGAAACGAGTAGCTATTATTGTACACCCCAGAGATTGTGTACCCAAAGATTATATTGCTAATAATATTAAATCAAATATGGAAACTATTGGTAAAGATAAGTGGGTGAAGAAGCATCCTTCTCATAAAGATGTTGGGGTTATTGTTTCTGCCGGACCCTATCTTGACTATAAGAAGCTGAAAAAGTTCATACGTGAGCATCCGGGGTGTAAGGTTCTTACTGTTAAACATGCTTATCCGGGTCTGCTGAAGAATGGTATCAAGCCATGGGGTTGTGTTGTTCTTGATCCCAGACCTATCACCGGCAAGAGTACGCATAACATTACACGTAAAGATTTGTTTGCCACTCTGGACAAGGATACTAATTTCTTTCTGGCATCCATGACAGATCCCTCCGTAACAAACTTTCTTAAAGATAAGGGTGTACGTCTGTGGGGGTGGCATGCCTTCACTGATTCTCTGAGACAGGAAGAAGATCAGGGACAGCAAATCCAGAACCAACAAGTTAAACTTAATGAAGAACTTGGTATACCTAAAGGAGCCACCCTGATCACAGGAGGTACATGTGCTGCAATGCGTAGCAT
>Ga0075444_10001388_pt1 | contig 14902 bp, 9 predicted proteins | sample CoawatmetaG01DNA_FD_76836 | JGI IMG/M metagenome (GOLD analysis project Ga0075444, IMG submission 76836) | Marine microbial communities from the West Antarctic Peninsula - Coastal water metaG017-DNA | ecosystem: Environmental > Aquatic > Marine > Coastal | place: Atlantic Ocean: West Antarctic... | reverse complement strand
TTCCTAGATTTAGCGAAAGAGCCGGCAGAGCAGTAGAAGCAGAAAGAGTAGCCTGCTCATTTGCCTGGGATAAATCGGTCGGTACTAACTTGCCTAGAGCGGCGTCATAGACTGCTAATTTATAAAGCTGCGGTTGCGCAGTCACTGATGCAAAATCGTGGCGGTTTACGAAGATGCTCCAGTTGGGGTGATAGTCGAGGGGCACCACCCGATCACTTATGTCAGCTAATGAATTAGCTTTTGAATTAGCTTTTGAATCAGCTAATGAATTTGCTTGGAATAGTCCCGCGAGCATAGAGCGCATAGTGAAAGTAAAAGCCCCATCAACCCGCGATGGTAAGTTGAAGACAACAAGCTTCTGGCCGTCAGCAAGTCTTGCCACTTCGCTCTCAACACTGCTCTTTAGCTCTCGAATCATCTTGGCCGAATTGAGCCAGGCGATATTATTGCCATTAGTAATGCAGGCAAAAGTTAGCATCAGGGCAACCAGAGCGAGTTGGCTAGTTGTTTTTAGGAGCGGTCCTGATTTTAGGGGCAGTAATTTTGGTGAGAGTAAATAGACACTAAAGACAATTAAAAGAGCAAGCCCTACGCTGGGAAGATAGGCAATACGACTGCCAGACATGGAACTAGAGAGGCCCCAGACCTGAAAATTGGGTAGCATGGTGGCAACTAAAAAAGCTAGGGCAAAGTAGATAGGCTTTTGTTTGCTGGGCAGTTTCTGATCGATTGTTGTGCCGATGATTACGAGCACTCCTGCCAGGGCATAGAGCAGGCGCAGAATTAGGCGAAGAATATGGTTCTCGGCAAAAATTGCCTGATTGAATGGATGCAAGAGTTGCCAGAGCGAACCGGAGGATACCCAGCGGGCGAAGAAATTTTCGTACAAGCGCTCGCCAATTGACCCGACATAACCGCCAACGAGCTTGCCGATAGCAAGATAGCGCCAAACCAGATAGAAGGCAAAAACCACTAAATATGGTGCCGTCTCTTTGCTGGCTTGAACAATTTTTTGTTTTGCTGTCTGTGCTTGAGAAAGAGTAATTGAAAGAGCAAAAATAATCAGAGGTAGGCTGATGGCTGTTTCTTTTGAGAGCAGGCAGGCCAGGAAGGCGACCAGTGAAAGAATTGTTTTGTCATGTTTAGCAACGAAAAAATAAAGACTGAGTAGCAAAAAGAAAGTACTTACCAAATCGGCTCGAGCCAAAATCCAGGCAACTGCTTCGCTTTGAGTGGGAAATACAGCAAACAATGACGCTGCGCACGCGGCCATGAATAGGCGATCTCGCTCTTCGCCGATTGTCAGCTTTTCTAAGAGCGCCTTGCTAAAGAGAAATAGTAAGAAGGCATTTGTGGTATGCCAAATGAGATTGCTCAGGTGGTAGCCATAGGCTTTGTCATGGTTGAAAAAATAGTCAACTATGAGGCTGACTTCGGTTAGTGGTCTAAAGAACAAGTAGAGAGAGCGCTCCCCCACCCAGGGGCCGGTAAAGTTAGAGAGAAACAGCTCAGGCTCGCCATTGAATAGTCTATAGAGATAGAGCAAGTGCAAAAAATCGTCGCAGTTGAAATAGACGCCTAGGGTATTACCAAAGCAGGCGAAAATAAGAAGGGCAAGTAGTAGCAGTGTTACTAGATTGACTGACGATTTTGCTAACAGATTTTACTTCTCAGCTGTATAGCCTTGGGAGCCATTTTTGTAGTTGAGCACAGCGGCCATTTTTGACATGTCTGAGAGGATGCGGCGCTCTTTCACTCCCGTTGTCTTTTGCTGCAGGTCAACGAGCATATCGCAGCTGTTAATAGCACTTTCAATCGAGAACTCGGAGACTGCTAGATGGCCGTTTTCCAGTACTTTCTGATAGCGGCGAGCGATACCATCTTTGGGGCGAAGAGTGGAGCGGGTCATCTTCTCTTGACCGGCAATCAGTTCATAACCACAGGCGAGAACTACAGTGGGGTCGGCGTCACCAGCGAATGGTCCTTTATCGAGTTGCACTTTGATGGCCTTGCCTTCGCCGTCAAAGTTCATTACCCGCAATACGCCGTTGTTATAGCAGACCATAACATCGCCATTGGCACCAATTGCAATGGTACCTAGTGGAGTTATGACCAGAGCGAGTTTAGATGGGCTCTTCACCGATACCAAAATGTCTCCCGATTTAAGATCGGCAGTGTAATTATTTGGTTTTGTGAATTGCGCACCTTCTCTGGCAAGCACTGTAATCCAGTCGAAAGTCTGATTGACGATGTCGCCTTTGGGAAATTGGCTGTCAGTAATCAACTGAATGCCATTGAGAGCAAAGGCTGTGGGTGCGTCAATCACCAGCGATGTTGGATCATTCATTAGTTGGGGAGATGTGACGTCAGTTGGCACCACAACTGGCGGACGGAAGGGCTGTGGTGGTGGCATGATGATTATTGGCGGTGGCGCCATTGGTTGAGGCGGTTGGTTATAGTTCTGGCCACCGACTGAAAAGTGCGGATACCAGAAGGCAAGTGCAATAAACAGAGCTGCCATCAGAATCATTAGAGCATTGGCTCTGCCCGCAGCAGAGATTCTGTTTGGGGTCTCTTGAGAAGAATTTTTCACTGCTTAAACCTGCACCGCTGCTTGTACGTCTAAATTGCTATCAAGGTGGTTAAGTATAGCCTGCTCAGAGCCTTAGCGCCAAGATTGCTCATATGTCATGTTGACAGGCTCTAATTTGTTTTTAGGGGGTTAAACTTAGATCTGATTGATATTCGATTACGGAGAGCTCATGTCTGATTTCGAAAAATTGGGAGTGTTCTACCTCGGTCATAAGTATGATTTGGAAGGTGGTCGCGAGCTAACGGCTGAGCCCGTCTTATATGAATCGAAAGACCTGGTAACCCATGCGGTTTGCATCGGCATGACTGGCAGCGGCAAAACTGGTCTTTGTCTTGGCCTGCTAGAAGAAGCTGCCATTGACGGCATACCAATAATCGCCATTGATCCCAAGGGTGACATTGCTAATCTCTTGTTAACCTTTCCCGACTTAAGCGGAAAAGATTTTGCTCCCTGGATAAATCTTGACGACGCCCGGCGTCAGGGCCTTAGTGTTGAAGAGTTCGCCCAGAAGCAAGCTCAGTTATGGCAAGAAGGTCTAGCGAAATCTGGTCAAGACGGCGCTCGAATTGCCCGCCTGAAAGAATCTTGTGACTTCAATATTTATACGCCTGGCGCTAGCTCTGGTCTGGCCGTGTCGATTTTGAATTCGCTGAAAAAGCCCGACGACGAAACCATGGACGATGGTGATTTGTTGAGGGAGAGAGTACAGTCGGCTGCCACTTGTATACTGGCCTTGCTTGGCGTTAGTGGCGATGCGGGAGATTCTCTACGCAACCGTGACCATATTCTTATCTCGACGATTATTGCTGATTGTTGGAAAAATTCAAAAGACGTTGATCTTACCGATTTGATTCAGTTGATTCAGAAACCTCCCATGACCAGGGTGGGCGCTCTTGACATAGAGTCGTTCTATCCGGCAAAAGAGCGCTTCGATTTGTCGATTAGCCTTAACAATATTCTTGCCGCCCCTGGTTTCGATGCCTGGCTCAGTGGCGAGCCATTAGATATAGATAGTTTTCTTTGGAGTAAGAGCGGCAAGCCCCGGGTTTCTATTTTTTCAATTGCTCACCTCGGGGACACCGAGCGGATGTTCTTTGTCACCCTTCTACTTAATCAAGTTTTGACTTGGATGCGCAGCCAGTCAGGTACGACTAGTCTGCGAGCTGTTCTATACATGGATGAGATCTTCGGCTATTTCCCGCCAGTGGCTAATCCGCCCTGCAAAACCCCCTTGCTTACGCTGCTGAAACAGGCTCGGGCCTTTGGTCTTGGTATTGTGCTTGCTACCCAGAACCCGGTTGATATCGATTATAAAGGCTTGTCTAATGCTGGCACCTGGTTTATTGGTCGGCTGCAAACCGAGCGCGACAAGATGCGTGTGTTAGAAGGATTACAGTCAGCGGCTCAGGAAGCTGGTTCTAGTTCTGGTTCAAGTTCTGGTTCTAGTTCTAGCTCTGGTTCTAGTTCTGGTGCTTCCCTGTCAGAGACCCTCAGTCGGCTTGGTGACAGAGTCTTTCTCATGAACAATGTCCATGAAGATGCACCAGTTATTTTTAAAACCAGGTTCACGATGTCTTACCTGCGCGGACCTCTAAATCGCCGCCAGGTCAAAGACTTGATGGACCCGCTCAAAGTTAAAATGAGCAATCAAGGTAGTGTTAAAAGTGACAACCCGGACCAACCATTCGCGGCTGTCAGTAAAAGCCCTGGTCAAGATTCTGTTGCGTTGGCGAATACTACTAAGGTAACTGCCACCAAGGCAAGTGTGCCTGGCGCTGCGAGCTTTTCTAAGAAGCCAGTGGTTGCCCCTGAAATTGCCCAGCTATTTATCCCCGCGGATGTGGCATCTTTTTCAGATAAGCCCCAAGGCGTTTATCGTCCATTTCTTCTTGCCGCCGCTACTGTACGCTATCTCGATAGTAAGCTTGGCCTAGACTACACCGTCAATAAGTGCTTCTTAGTGCCTTGCAATGATTCAGTGGTGCCAGCTGAGTGGATAAAGGCCAAGTCAATCAAGGTTGACTTGGCCAAGTTAGAAAGTATTGGCGATCCGTCATTTACTTTCGCGGAACCAGCTGCTGCTCTTACTCAAGTAAGCAGCTATAAAACTTGGAACAAAGAGTTTGCTGCCTGGTTGGTTGAGGGGCTTCCGTGTAAGTTGTGGCGCAGTGCAGCTACCGGTGCTGTCAGTCAGCCTAATGAGAGCGAACGGGATTTCCGCATTCGCTTACAGCAAATGGCTTTTGAACAGCGCGATTTAATGGTGGCAAAATTGCGCGATAAATACTATGCTCGCATCAATAGCTTGCAAGATCGTATTCGTTTGGCTGAGCAGAAAGTGCAAGTTGAGCAAGCTGAGGCTCGACAGCACGAGCTCAATTCGGCCATTTCAATTGGTGCAACTGTTCTTGGTGCCTTCATGGGGCGTAAGGCTGTTAGCTCTTCTACTATCGGTAGGGCAACTACCGCCGCGCGTGGCATTAGTAAAGTGGCGAAGCAAAGAGAGGATGTCGGTCGAGCTGAAGATAATCTCGAGACCTTGAACAGTAAGTTGCAACTTCTCAACAGCCAGTTTCAGGCTGAGGCCCAAGCCCTCGCTGATAAGTTTGACCCACTGAAAGAGCCCCTAGAAGCGCTCTCTGTGCCGCCCAAGAAAACCAATATTACAGTCAAGCTACTTGCTCTCGCCTGGGTCGTGAGCTAGTTTACTAGTTAGCGATTTACTTGGTTTTAACCGGTGAAGGCCAGTGCCTTGAGGGATGGCAGGCTGGTGCCGTCAGCCCATTGCAATTTTTCTAGTACGCGGGTCAGCCCTTCACCACTCCATGACCAGTGGTGTAAGACTATCATCGCTTGTTCGGCTGTGAGAAAACCTTCTTGGGTTAAGAGCAAGCAGCGCTTAGCGGCATCGAGTGCTGAGCGGTTAACAATGCCTGTTTTAATTAGCCTTTCTTCTAAGGAACCCATGCCCCCTTCAGGATGAGCCGGTAAGTGCCCTAGTCGCCTGATATCGTAGGCGGTGACCAGGCCAGATAGACGCAGTAAGTGATAGAGAGTGATATTACCGTCGTAGGGGTCGCTTTCGCGGGAGATTTCTTTTAGTGCCTTAGTCAGAGATAGGTTCTTGCTGAACACTAGTTTGAGGGCGCGAGCCGCTCTGTCTGGCGTGACCTGGTGCTTGGCCATCATTGTCTGTAGACGCACGGCAGCGGCAATCAGGTTAGAGCTGAACATACCACTTTCGACGATTTCCTCACCTAGGGTGCGCTGAACATCACTGCTGTCTCTTGATGTGAATTTCTTGACGTCGCTGTCTGATAGCAGACCGGCCAGTAATAGCAATTCGTCAAGGCGGATGTAGGGCGCTCGAGAGGTAATCAAGGCAATATCACAGTTTGAATTTGAACTGACTGTGATGCTATTGGCTGAGTTTAGTGCCTTGATTGCTTGGTTCCTATCGGCGCGCCCTGAGCGAATCAGCGATTGCGCACTGAGGGCGGTGCCGAGCAAGCTGGTGCTGACGAGCCCTTGCAAGACTAGCACCCGTTCTAGTGGTAAGCCTATATGACGGCCTAGGCCCCGAGAATCTTCTATACTTTTCTGCGTGAGAATGCCAGCTTCCACGAGAAGTGTTCCTAAATTTTCTTCGTCTCGGTAGATGTTGCCCTGCCAACCAAGTTCTTGCAGAATTGCTGCCAGTGTCGCGTTGCTTGTTCCTGCGTAGTAGAGGGCTTCAATGGCCATGTCAGAGGACATGACGTTTTGTCTTACTAAGTTTTGCAAGGTCAGGGCGGCTTCAACTGTCTTATGCTTGGTCAGGCCGACCATGGTCAGTACTCGACCGACTGGCAGGCTGTTTTTATGGGCTATACAGAGAACTTGGCAAAGTTGGGCTATGTTGATCAGGCCAGCTTTGTAAAACAATTCCCCCAGCATGGCCCGGTTGTCGATGCTTGCAGTCATAGGTAGTGAATCCAATATAAGATAGTTGTGTCCAGTTTTGGGGCGGGAAATTTAAAGCGCCCCAGTTACATCTTGACTGAGTTTCTGGAGCCCGATTGTATGGGCAGCCTATATCTTTGTGGGGGGCAGCCCTAATCGGCGCCCTCTGTGGCTGCTTTAGTCTCCATGTTTATCTGCAGAAACCGCAGTATATAATTGCCCGGTAGCAAGTTCTTCCAGTACTAGTTACCGCAAGTATCAGTTACCGTATCAGTCGCGGACGTAGAATCAATGACAAGGCTGTGGTTGAAAGTTTTTCTCTGGGCCTGCAGCGCTCTAGCTTTGGTCTCAGTGCCAGCTTGTCAGGCTGATGAAATTACCAGTATGAATGTTGCGATGACAGCGCAGCGAGACTCTACTCTTGATGTCATTGAAAGAATCAGCGTCAATTTTAGCGAACCAAGGCATGGCATTTTTCGCACAATGCCAGTTAAGTATTCACGCTTTGGGGCCTCCTATACAGTTGATTTCCATCTCAATTCAGTTAAAGACGAAAATGATCAGAGCCTTGCTTTTTCACAAAGCTCACGTGGCAACGATATAAACATCAAAATTGGATCTGCCAATAAAGTTTTTGCCGGAACTCATACTTATGTCATCAACTATAAGTTACGCAGAGCGGTCAACTTCTTTGATAAAGAGCCTGAAATCTACTGGAACGTCACTGGCGATCAGTGGCCATATCCGATCCGGTCGGTAAAGTTCAGCCTTGATCTGCCGGCTGGTTTCAATGCCAGCGCTGTCAAAACCAAAGCCTTCTTGGGAGCACCCAATTCGCAATCAGCAGAGGGAGTGGCTTTTGAGCAAGCGGGACAGAAACTCTATTTCCAGGCTAATGATATCGCCCCAGGTCAGGGCCTGACTGTTGCTGTGCGGTTGCCCTCAGGTGCTATGGTAGCGCCGCCGTTGTCCACACAAATTGGTTGGTTACTCATTGATTGGTATCCACTCTTGCTGTTGCCAGGTCTGACATTCTTTGGTCTCTATGCCACATGGCGCTACCTCGGCACTGACGAAGAACCAATTTCTGCCATTGCTTTTGATTGGGAGCCGCCAAAGGAGCTAACGCCTGCCGAGATGGGTGTAATTATTGACGAACGAGTTGATAGCCGCGATGTGCTTTCAATCGTGGTTGATCTGGCTGTACGTGGTTATTTCAAGATAGTTGAAGTGGACAAACCTGGATTCTGGGGCGCCAAAAAAGATTATCAATTTGAGCGCAATGCTGATGCTGACATGGCTAGCAAAGACTTGAAACCATTTGAAATTGAAATGCTTCAATCACTATTTAAATGGCATGAGGAGTCTGACTATGACTTTGTCACTCAACTATCTGATTTGTCTGCGGTCGGTGCTGTTCGCTTCTCCCACTTCAGTCAACTTTTGTATGCCAGCATGACTGAGAATGGCTGGTTTAGAGCAAGTCCTGAGGACGTCAGGCGACATTACATGCAAATAGGAACAACAATAGTAATGTTGGCTGCCTTTTCTCTTCTATTTGCTTCCAATTTAATTGGTGTTCCAGCCATCCTAGGAGCATTTTTTTCGGCGATTTTGTTTTTCTTCTTTGCTGGGGCAATGCCTGCTCGCACTCTCTCTGGTGTGAAATTGCGGCGGCAGTCACTGGCATTCGCTCGCTTTGTCGAGAAAGTCGATAAAGAAAGCATCAGAGCTTTGGCCGATAAAGATCCGACAATTTTTGCCCGCTTACTTCCCTATGCCATGGTCATAAACGCTGCCGACCGTTGGGCTGAAGCGTTTGAGGGCTTGGCTGTTGATAGGGTGGCGGTACCAACTTGGTATCAGAGTTCTGAGAGTAACAGCGATTTCAGGCCACGATATTTCGTTCGTTGTATGAGCACCGGCTTGGGAGCGATTAGTACCGGTCTGCAGGCTGTGGCGCCCTCCTGTAGTGCTGGTTCTGGTGCGAGCGGTACTTTTGCTGGTGGCGGTGGCGGCGGATTTGGAGGGGGAGGAGGCGGCTCCTGGTGAAATGGTTGCAATCGGAAACATTTCGCTCTAATTATCGGTCTATGTTCTTTGTGCATTTTAATTGGCGATGTGGCTAAAATGGTCTGAATGGCTATTTGGAGAGTTTTTCTGGTAGCTCTATTAGAGGATGTAATAAAATCTGCCAAATTTTTCACTGTCAAGTGGCATAAAAGCTATGGAATGTGGAAAATTGGCTAGTAGGAAGCTTGTGATTGAAAAGACCAGTCAACTAGAGCTTCGTCTGATAACCCATTTATATGGTTTCTAAATCAAGGATCGAGAAGCAAATGAAGCAAAGGATCTCAATGTTTAAAAAGAAGGCGCTGATGGCCTCCAGTTTGTCACTGTTGTTGACTGCGGTGGGTGCAGGTTTGTTTACGCCTGTCTTGGCCGTCGATAACTTAGATGACGTTGGTTTGTTTGGCTCAATCACTGTTACGCGCCAGGCCCGTGAAGCGGCTAGAGCCGTTAAGCAGAACCAATGGCCCACAGCTATGCAGGCCTATCAAAGAGCGATTGCTCTAGATCCTAAAGCTACCGATCTTTATTATGGTCTGTACAATGCTGCTGCTCACGTTGGTGATTGGCAACAAGTATCGGTCGCTCTTGAAGCGATTTTTCAAGAAGATCCTAGCGCTAAAGCCCATTTGTTAGCTGAATACGGTCAATGCTTGGCTTCTTCCGGCCGGCTTGAAGAAGCTATTCCGGTGCTAAAGAAAGCATTGCTAACTGTAGATGCTGACGCCAACTACATGCCCGATAAGCTGCGGGCTTTGATGGTCAAAACTGAAACTGTAAAAGAAGTGCCCAAGCGTGAGCTGACGCAGGCAGAAAAAGACCGCATGATAGCTGAAGTAACCAAATACAAGCCGCCAACACGCGAACTAGTGCACGGTGAAGATGTGCGGGGTGATAAGTCAGACTTCGCTCTCACCCTAGAGAATGCTTACAGTTCTTGCGAGTTCATTGGCATCTGTACTTATGAAGGCTACACAAAAGCCGATATTGTTACCTTCTATCACCCACCCGTTGCCCGTTTTCATATCGATACCATTTTGAAAGGACCAAAGCTCAACAGAGAAATGCCTGTTCGCTTTGAGTTTCACGACAAGACCGGTGATGAGCCACCAAAAGACTGGAAGTTCTCGGACGATAAGATGCCTAAAAAAGGTTCTAAATGGTTGCTCTTTACTGAGATGGCGATTCCAACCAATGGTGCCTTTGAGACCTATCACGGTAACTTTGGTCGCTTAGAGGCGACTGATACCAATCTCGATAAGATCTACAAAATTATTGAACTTCACCGCGGACAGCAGTAAGCAAGCATAAGAAAGGGGTTTTCAAAAATGACGTTTAAGGTTACATCACGATTTGCTCTTGCTTTTGCGCTTCTCTCGTTGGCATGCTCAGTCAATATTCAGAGCGCTAATGCGCAGATGGGTATGACGATGGGGCGCAAAGAAATGATTCACATGAGTCTACTCAAGTGTTATACCGATCTCGGCCGCAATGCTGAAGCTGAGGGTGAGTACAACATTTTATTGGCTATGAAACCAAACGATGGGGTCTTGCATTTTAACTATGCTCGCCTATTGGTGGCTGCCGGTAAGAAAGGTCCAGCTTTAATTCACTATCGCAAGGCCGCCCAGAGCAACCCTGGGAATGCTGATTTTCAAGGTCAACTTGGTCAGATGCTCTACAATGCCAACGATTTCGCTGGTGCTTCCAGAGCACTTGGTATTGCCATGCAGCTACCTGGCGGTGATCGCTACAAGGGTGCCTATGAATCGGCTGTGAAACAAATGCAGCAGATTCAGCAAAATCGGATGCTGCAGCAGCAAAATGCTCCGGCTAAATCATCGTCTCCAGGTCCGAAGAAACGTGCTGCCGATGATGACGAAGACGAATAAATCTAGATAAAATCAGGTGTTAGCATTGATCAAAGAGAGAGAGGTATTGCCTTTCTCTCTTTTCACTTGTGAACAAAAACACTCAGGTTGGCGGGAACTGCAGGCCTTTGTCTTTACAAGGGCGGCAATACATGGACAATGAAGGTAGAACTTTCCGACCAGGGGTGTTTATGAATAGCAAATATAGGTCTGGCAAATCCTTGCCAGCCGATAGTTTTGACTGCGTTTTTTTTCGCAGTTTGACTTCGTTCTTAGCGCGGTCCTTTGTTTTCTCTGCCTTGCTTTTAGCCTCCTTCCTTTTCGGCACTGGCAGCTCGGTTTATGCAATTGACAGTGCTGACGATGTTGGTGCCTATGGTTCTATTACCCTCACTCGTCAGGTCCGAGAGGCTGTAAACGCCGCTAAGCAAGGTCAGTGGTCAGCAGCCAAGACGGCCTACAAGAGTGCTCTTCGGTTAGACCGTAAGGCCGGTGATCTCAATTATGGCTTGTACAATGCTGCCGTTCATAGCAATGATTGGCAGCAAGCAACCTTCGCCTTAGAAGAAATTTTTCAGTTCGAACCGACAGCAAAAGCTCATCTGCTTGCCGAATATGGCGAGTGCCTGGCTTCTGCTGGCCGCCTAGAGGAAGCGGTGCCGGTATTGAAGAAGGCCCTGGTAACAGCAGATGCCGATGCTGGCTTCTTGCCTGCTAAATTGCGCGCACTAACAATTAAGGCTGAGAAGGTGGTGATATTTTCGCGGCCCCATACCGCTGAAGAACTGAAGAAAGCTGCTGAAGAAGTAATGGTACGTAAGCCCGAACCGATAGCTCCCGTAGACCTGGACAAGGAGATCTACACTAAGTCTAAGAAGGCCCTGACTTACGAGAACGCCTTCAAATATTCTGAGTTCATTGGTATTTGCAGTTATCAGGGCTACGACTCCGCTGATGGTATTACTTTTTATCATCCGCCCATAGCTCAATTTAGAATCGAGAAAATATTGAAAGGCCCCAAGCTCAATAGAGCAATGCCAATTCGTTTTGAGTTTCATGACAAATCAGATGGTGAGCCAGAGAAAGGTTGGAAGTTCAGTGCTGACAAAATGCCAAAGTCCGGTTCTAAATGGCTACTCTTTAGCGAGATGGCTATACCAACCAATGGTGCCTTTGAGACCTATAGGGGCAGCTATGGCAGGCAAGAAGCGACTGAGGAAAATCTTGACAAAATCTATAAGGTTATGGAGTTGCATCGCGGCCAGCAGTAGTGTACAACAAGGCAGTAACTGTAGAAAAAGGTCTTAGAATGAGCGAGCCTTTAGACGCCAAAGCAATTAGAGATGAAGTAATTCACTACACTTGCGTCTCTAATTGTTTTGGAAAGCGCGACAACGCAGCCGGTTGCTGCAAAATGGCAGACCGCGATTTCATCATTGGTCCCATTGATGATGCCCAAGAATTTCTCAAACGGCTCAATACCAGAGATAAGGCGAAATATAAATTCGACGATATATTTATTGAGTACAAAGAAGGTTCAAAGCTCTTTCCGGACAAAGTCTCGTGGCAAGATCCTAATCATTATCCAGCTTTGCGCCTGCAAATGAATGATCCTGAATTTGCTTGCAACTTCTTATCAGAAAAACAGGAATGCACTGTCTACGGCATTAGACCAAAGACTTGTCGCAATTATCTCTGCGAGCATCTGAAAAAATTAGTCGACTTACTTTAGAGCACTAGAAGCAAATTTATTCGTGTTTTTCTTCAGGTTCTTCGGGGGCTTCGGCGTCGTCTAAGACTATTTGGTTGCGACCGCGTTTCTTTGCTAAATATAGCCTTCTGTCTGAGACTTGTACGAGTTCAAAGACTGATTCTCCGTCCTTAGGATACTCAGCAATGCCACCAGAGAAGCTGACACTAAACTCCTCACCTTTGTCACCAGTAAATTTCATCTTGGTGAACTCGTCTAAGACTCGATGAACAGCCAAATGCATGGTGCTAAGAGTCTCTCGTTTGAAGGCCAGTATAAATTCTTCACCACCCCAGCGACCGCGCAAATCATCGACACGAAAACGTCTCGATAGCAATTGGCCCAGACCTGCTAAAACCTTGTCTCCAGCTAAGTGTCCGTAGCTGTCGTTGACTTTTTTAAAGTGATCTACGTCAAGTAGGCAGATCGTAAATGTGGTTTTTAGTCTTTGTGCTTCCGCTAAGATCGCCGACAATTGTTCTGAGAATGCTCGGCGAAGAAGCAGGCCTGTAGTCATGTCTTTGTCTGAGCGATCTTTTAGCATGCGAGCTCTGTCTAGTCGCACTTTCACTCTGGTGAGAAGTTCCTCGTTGACCACGGGTTTTGGTAGATAGTCGTCGCCACCGGAGCGGAAAGCTTCAAGTCTAGCCTCTACCCCTACTTGACCGGTGAGGAAAATAATTGGCAGATCTTGCCAGCGGGGAATCTGTCTGAGCATGCGGCAAACTTCAAAGCCTGTAATGGCAGGCATCATCACGTCAAGCAGTAATAGCTCAGGGGGATACTCTTGCATTGTCTCGAGAATTTGCGAGGGATCATTGATAATGCGCACAATCATGCCTTCATTGCGCAATACCAATGCCATGGTGTTGCAGAAGAATTCATCGTCATCGCAAATGAGAATTCGTGGTCTGCCACCTTGGCGAATATTGACTAAGTGTTGTACCGCTTTTTCTAAAACGTCCGATTCAAGCGGCTTATCTAAATATAGGGAAGCTCCCGCATGGGCTGCCTCTACGCGGTTCTTTACTAGGGGCTGTCCTGAAATGAAGGCTAAGGGTAAGTTCTCAAATCCCGGTAGCTCTCTAAGATCGCGTGCCAGTCTGAATGATTCATCAGGGTGCTCTTCTGTGACGTTAATCAGGGCCGCATCTAAGGCGTAGACAACCGCTTTTTCGATGGCGTCTTTGCTGCTGGTGGCGCGAATAATATCTACTAGTCTTTGCTTGCCTAGCTCGTGGATGATGTCGAGAAAATCACTGTCTGAGTCAACCACAAGAATTCTAGTCATGGCCGGATTGTTGGGCACTTGCTGCTTCGAATCAGACGAGCTTACGGCCTGATTGATTTCTTGGCACTCACTATCACCGGCTAACTGCGCCTCAACTAATTTTCTGTCTAATTCAGCCCAGGCAATTAGCTTTTCTTCTTGTGATTTATGGGGCAAAGCCATAGCTGCTTCTTCAATAAAGTCCATGTGGTCCGATACTTGCCTAAAGCCTAGGGAGCCACCGGTTCCCTTGATCTTGTGAGCAAGACCTTGTACTTCGGCAATTAGCTCAGGGTCATTTGGGTTGCCTTTCGCTTTTTCGATGGCCTGAGAAAGTTCGGCAATACGACTGGGTAGTACCCGTGCGTATTTTGTCACCAGTGCCAGAAACATGGTTTCGAAGTCTTTCATCTTCTGTTTGGCGGCTTCAGACTTGTCTCCATCAAACTGGTTGTCGACTTGGGCGCCAAAGATATAAGGAATGAGCGGCTTGTGCACCATTAGCGATACCGATAAATCGGCAGTTACTTTTGGCTTGAGGGTATCAAAATGAGCCTGGTCTTGTGCCACCAAGATTACCTTGGCTGAATTACCCTGGGCTCTAAGATTAGATAGCCAGGTGATTTGATCCGTTTCTTTGAGCGGACCAGCCAGAATAATCAAGTCGAGATCTTCGTGGCGCAAAATACCGCTGCTATCTTCCGGGTCGGCTTTGAGGACTTTGTGGCCACGACCTTCCAATACCGACGACATCAGTCGAGAAAACTGCTTGTCTTCGTCGTATAGAAGAATGTTTTTGCCCATGAATCTACGTACCTTTTTTAGGTAGTTTACAGTGGTAGATCAGTACGCAGTTTGCGAGGATTCTGCCAACCCATTTCTTCAAGGGCATCATCAAAACTGACGCGCATACGCTCGCAATAATTGAGTGCCATAATCACTTGCTCGATTTTCATCAAGCCTTCTCTAATCAGCGGTAGGCTCGTTACTGCAGCATCAACGGTCTTGCTGTTCACTTTTCCAGCGGCTTCTAAAATTTGAACTATGTCACCGCCGTGTTTTTTGCGCACGTTCATTGCTGTTGTTAGATCACTTTCAGTCAAAAGTTGCGCCTTCTGGAGAATGTCGAAAGCTCCCTTCAAATCACGCCCTTGACCTGGTGCTTGGGCTTGCCCAGGCTGTGCCGCTGGTTTGCTGGCCGGTGCCGCTGGTTTGGGGGCCGCGGCGTACGCTGCTGCTCCTGCAGATTTGTCAAAATCGCCTTTTGTCAGGTACTGGTCAATTGATGAACCCATGGCGTGCAGTCTTTTCAGAACTTCTGGTGCTTTCTCGACACTCATTTTTTCGTCGCGCACAAGTTCTTGCAATTTTAGCGCTGCTTCAAGAGTCGGGTCACTGATCAAGCC
>Ga0075444_10001387_pt1 | contig 14903 bp, 15 predicted proteins | sample CoawatmetaG01DNA_FD_76836 | JGI IMG/M metagenome (GOLD analysis project Ga0075444, IMG submission 76836) | Marine microbial communities from the West Antarctic Peninsula - Coastal water metaG017-DNA | ecosystem: Environmental > Aquatic > Marine > Coastal | place: Atlantic Ocean: West Antarctic... | reverse complement strand
TCATTAACACCTAGTAGATTAAGCAATACAGAAGAGGTTTTATTCCTTATTAGTGGAAAAAATAAAGTAAATGCTTTTAAGCAATGGAGGAATGGAGTTGATTTACCCGCAAATTTAATTTCTGCTAAAAACAAAATCTCAATATTGACTTTTGATGTTATTTAATTAGCTTTGTTGTATAACAATTTTTGGAAACTTATTAGAGTGATCTTCAGATAGCGCTGAAACTTTTAAAGCAGATTTCCGAGCAATCGATTTATATATTTCTGATATATCGCTGTCTGGATTACTTATAATTGAAGGGTTACCTTTATCAAGACCCTCTCTTATTTTAATATCTAATGGTAAACTACCTAGCAGCTCTGTATCGTAATCTGAACACATTTTTATTGCACCATCTTTACCAAATATATGTTCTTCATGACTACAATTCGAACAAATATGAGTAGACATATTTTCAACAATTCCAAGTATTGGAATATTTACTTTTTCAAACATTTTAAGACCTCTTCTTGCATCAAGGAGAGCAATATCTTGAGGTGTAGTTACAATTACTGCACCTGTTACTGGAACTTTTTGGGCGAGAGTTAATTGAATATCACCGGTACCTGGGGGCAAATCAATTATTAAATAGTCTAGATTATCCCAATTAGTTTCTTTAAGTAGTTGCTCTAGAGTACTTGTTACCATCGGTCCACGCCATACCATTGGAGTTTCTTGGTCAACCAAAAACCCAATAGACATAACTTGAATTCCATGTGCAATTAAAGGCTCCATTGATTTACCATCTTTACTATTTGGCTTTTGAGCGATACCTAACATTTGTGGCTGACTTGGACCATAAATATCTGCATCAAGAATGCCGACATTCGCCCCTTCGTGAGATAAAGCAAGTGCTAAATTAACAGCAGTAGATGACTTACCAACCCCACCTTTACCTGATGCAATAGCAATAACATTCTTAATTCCTTTGATTGGATTAATGCCTTTTTGAACTTGTCTTGCTAATATTTTAAGTGACCAGTTAATTGTAATATCCAAATCTGTAATTTTTTTAATCCCGTCTTTGATAATATTTTCATATAGAAAAGTTTGGCTTTTGAATGGAAAATTTAATTGAATCGATAAATTAATTTTATTATCCTCTATGGCAATTAATTTTATGTTCTTCTCTGATAAAAATTTTTGATCTAAATCTGGATGATTGAGTTGTAAAAGATATTCTTGTATTTTATTTTTCATTTTTTATTTTTAGCTTTTATTAGATTAAAAAATATTTCTAATGTGATTAAAGGTCGTATTTGATAGAATACTACTTTATATTTACTTAACTGTCTGATTACTTAATGCGCAAAATTCTTGTAACGTCAGCTTTACCATATGCTAATGGAAGTATACACCTTGGGCACCTAGTAGAATATATCCAAACTGATATTTGGGTAAGATTTCAAAAGATGCAGGGTAATCTTACATATTATATATGTGCGGATGACACGCATGGCACACCAATAATGCTAATGGCTGAAAAAGAGAATGTTACCCCAGAAAAATTAGTCGAAAATATTCATAAAGAACATTCAAAAGACTTTCAGGATTTCCATGTTAATTTTGATAATTTTTACTCAACTAATTCATTAGAAAATAAGGAGCTATCAGAGGATATATACAAAGCCCTTGTACGAAGTAATAAAATTTTTGAAAAAGAAATAGAGCAATTTTATGATCCTGATAAAGAGATGTTTTTACCCGATCGATTTATCAAAGGTGAATGTCCAAAATGTAAAACAAAAGATCAATATGGAGATTCATGTGAATCTTGCGGCTCAACATACAATCCGACGGACTTAATTAATCCATATTCAGCCTTAACTGGATCATCTCCTGTTAAGAAGAAAACCAAACATTATTTCTTTAAACTTTCGGAATGCTCGGATTTTTTATCAAAATGGACTAAATCAGGAACCTTACAAAAAGAGGCAAGGAATAAGCTAGAAGAATGGTTTAAAGCAGGGCTCTCAGACTGGGATATCTCCAGAGATGCACCTTATTTTGGCTTTGAAATTCCTGATGCACCAGGAAAGTTTTTCTATGTATGGTTAGATGCACCAATAGGGTATATGGCCAGCTTTAAGAATTTTGCAGAAAATAATAAATTGTCTTTTACTGATTTCTGGAAAAATAATAGTGATACTGAATTAATTCATTTCATTGGTAAAGATATTCTATATTTTCACGCCTTATTTTGGCCTGCTACATTAGAGTATTCAGGCTATAGAAAACCGACTAAGATTTATGCGCATGGCTTTTTAACGGTGAACGGTGAGAAAATGTCTAAATCTAGGGGTACATTCATAACGGCAAGAAGCTATCTTGATAACATTGAAAATCCTAACTTTTTGAGGTATTACTACGCGTCAAAATTAAATGATTCGATGGAAGATATAGATTTAAATTTGCAGGACTTCGCGGCAAAAGTTAATAGCGATCTTGTAGGTAAATTTATAAACATTCCAAGTCGAACATCTGGTTTTGTTGCCAAATATTTTGAAAATAAACTTGTCCCAATAAAAAATATTGAAGATAAAAAAGCTAGAGAATTAATCTTGGGAATAACTGATATGAAAGATTTAGTTCTAGAGCATTATGAATTAAGGTTATTTAGTAAGTTAATTAAGCTTTTGATGACCCAAGTCGAAGCTTTAAATGAATTCGTTAGTCACAAAGAGCCTTGGGTGCTTGCAAAAAATGAAGATCAGCATAGAATTAATTCGGACCTCCATCAAATTTGCTCAACTTGTCTTCATTCTTTTAGGTTGGTTAGCATCTTCTTAACGCCAATTATTCCAGAATTGACAACAAAAATTTCCTTATTCTTTAATGAGCTACCTTACGAGTCTTTTTCAGATATTGAAATTGAGGCTAATTCAATAACCAAGTATGAGCATTTAATGCAAAGATTAGATTTAAAAGATATTGAAGCAATGATTAATAGTAACAAATAAGATCTTAACTTAAGCCAGTATCTTTGTTGTTTTATCTAGCTTTAATCGCTAACAAAATCCTCGGGCGGTTTGCTTAATCATTTGTCGTGATGCTATACACATATGATTTGAAATAATATCTATCAATCTTTTTTGTACTTCGAATATAATTTTCTCGATCCAAGGAAACAACTGACTTAGTAAGCGTCTTTCTATTTGTCAAATAACAATCCAAACTGAAAATAGTATTTATTTCTATAAAGAGATTGTTGGGTAAGTAGGTATTATTCATGTTACTCCTGCTAAGATTATTAATTATGAGTCAATACTACCAATAGTTTTTGAAATATTAAGAAATTTCATCCATAATTTCATTAAGAACTACTTCTGGATTTTTTGCTTGAGTTATTGGTCGACCGATAACTAAAATATTAGATCCCATTTTTACAGCCTCTATTGGAGACGTTACTCTTTTTTGATCATCTTTGCCACTACTGAGTCGAATACCAGGAGTCACATATAGAAAGCTTTCTGGAAGTGCAGTCTTTATATTTATGATATCTTTTGCTGAGCAAACAATACCATCTAGGTTGGCTTGACTTGCATTTTTAGCTAGATTAAGAATTTGTTTATTTACCGAAGTAGTAAATCCAATTTCTTTTAGCCCATTTGAATCCATACTTGTTAGTAAAGTTACAGCAATTAGATATGGTTTATTTTTAGTTTTATCGACGCCTTCTTTTGCTGCCAACATCATATCTTTTCCACCTAGAGCATGCACATTCAAAATAGATACTCCCATTTTAGATGCCACAAAGCATGCCCGTTCTACCGTATTAGGAATGTCATGGTACTTTAGGTCTAGAAATACTTTAAATCCTTTTTTTTGTATCCATTCAATAATTTCAGGTCCACATGCTGTAAATAATTCTTTACCAACCTTGATGCCACATATTTCTGGAGGCAACTTCTGAATTAATTCTTTTGCTTTATTTTTATCATTTTCATCTATTGCAATAAATAATCTTGGGACCATATTCATTATTTAGCCTCAAGAATTATGTCAGCAGGCTCTGATGGAAGAGATTCCCAAGCATTACAGGCTGGGCATTGCCAATGAAATTGACGTGCCTTAAAGCCACATTGATTACACATATAAAATCTTCTATCACCTATTGTATTTTTAATAGTTTGTTGAATTAATTCTATATTGTCTATTTTATTCGTTTTTCCTATTGCTTGTGCTTGAAACAATTGATCCAATGCGGAAAGGCTAGGTCTTTGTATTAATTCTTTTCTAGCTATATTTTCTGCTTGGTTTGGCCCTTCATTTTCTAGTACTGTTTCATATAAAACATTTAGTAAGGATTTAAGTTTATAAATATCAAAAAATCTTGCAAGAATTGATAGCCCTTCATTGATTTTATTTAAAGCTTGAAAAGTAACGATAATTTTTGGAGCAACTAAACCCAAATATTCTGGTTGTTGAAATTCTATTTTTTTCCAATAAACTATTGCTTCTTCATATAACTTCTCTTCAGCATAAATATCTCCTAAAAGAATATTCGCTCTAGTACAATTTATAGATTCTTCGAGGGCTTGCTTTAATGATTTCTTTGCTAGCGCATACTTTTTATTTAGGATTTGACTTACTGCAATCTCGCAAAAATAATGGCTAATTGAAATTCTAAAAGATACACCAGATATTTTTTCTAATTCAGTAGCAGTTTCAATAGCCTTTTCCCATTCATGCTCTTTTACATAGATTTCAAGTAAGGTATTTAATGAGAATTGATAATATTTTTCCCTATCTAATATAAGAAGAATTTCTTCGGCCCTATCGTATAAGCCTGCTTTAAAGTAGTCTTGTGCTAATTCTGCTTTTACTGAGTCTTTCTGGTTTGGTGTAAGTTCTCTTTTTTCAAGAAGATCTATATGAAGATTAATTGCTCTATCTATTTGGCCTGTTCTTCGAAGCAGACCCCCTAAAGCAAAATGTAGTTCTAAAGAATCATTATTTATCTTAATTGCATTATCAAATGCTTCTATTGCTTTTTCATGTTGATTTGTAATTAAGTAATGCAAGCCTTTAAAGTATGCAGAAGGTAAGTCGGTACTTTCAGAAATTATTTGCTTAATATCAATTCTAGCTGCAAGCCAACCGAGTGCAAAAAAGAATGGTATTACTAATAACCACCAGAATTCGAATTCAACCATATTTAAATTTAAATAGTACTTTTAAGTTAAAAAAAAAGCATATCCTTATTTTTCAAGAATATACTTTTTTATTATATTATTTTTTAATTATCAACACGTGCTCTTAACTCTTTACCTGCCTTAAAATGAGGAACATTCTTTTCTGGAACATTTACTTTTTCTCCAGTTTTTGGATTTCTTCCTACACGTGGCGGACGATAATTTAAACTAAAACTTCCAAACCCTCTAATTTCAATCCTCTTATTATTTTTGAGAGATTCACTCATTACATCTAGAATTGACTTAACAGATAACTCCGCATCTTTATGAACTAGCTGAGAGAATTTGGCTGCTAATAGATTAATGAGTTTTGATTTAGTCATTATTTTCCATCATCTAGCTTTGCTTTTAGAAGTGCTCCTAAATTTGTTGTTCCTGCATTTTCTATATTTTTAGGCGCAACCTCTTTCTTTGTTGTAGCTTTAGTTTTTGCTACCTTTTTCTCTTCCTTAAGTCTGGGCTCAGCTTTATCTTCAGGATGGCTAGAAGGATTAGGATCATCTGTTAATTGTTTAACTCCTAGAGATATTCTTTCCTTTTCAACATCAATTGAGATAATAAGAGATTCCACACTATCACCCTTCTTATATTTTTTTACAGCTTCATCACTTGTTTCAGTCCACGATATATCAGAAAGATGAATTAACCCGTCAATACCACCCTCTAAGCCAATAAATATACCAAAATCAGTAATTGATTTTATATCCCCAGTAATTTTGTCATCTTTTTTATGCTCTGATGCAAAATCTTCCCATGGGTTCTGTTTGCACTGTTTCATGCCTAGTGAAAGCCTTCTTCTTCCTTCATCAATCTCAAGGACCATTATTTCAACTTCATCACCCAGTTGAACTGCTTTTGATGGATGTATATTTTTGTTTGTCCAATCCATTTCTGAAACATGAACTAATCCTTCAATTCCAGTTTCTATCTCAATGAATGCACCATAGTCCGTAAGATTTGATACCTTACCAAATAGTCTTGTTTTTACTGGATAACGCTTGTTTAAACCAATCCATGGATCTTCATCTAGCTGTTTAAGGCCTAGAGAGACTCTATTTTTATCTTTATCAAATTTAAGAACCCTAGCATCTATTTCGTCACCGATATTTAAAATTTCTGAAGGATGCTTAATTCTTTTCCATGCAAGATCGGTTATATGCAGTAATCCATCTATTCCACCTAAGTCTACGAATGCACCATAATCTGTTATATTTTTTACAATTCCCTTTACGGTAGCGCCTTCTATTAGTGTTGCAATGACAGCTTCTGAGTTAGTCCCAAGCTGCTCTTCAAGTACAGCTTTTCTTGAAACGACCACATTATTTCTTTTCCGATCAATTTTTATTATTTTTAATTCACATTCTTTATTTTCAAAAGGAGATGTATCTTTTACAGGCCTAACATCAACTAAAGAGCCTGGTAAAAATGCCATTATCCCATTTACTGTAACTCTTAACCCACCTTTTACTTTTGTACTAACATATCCATTAACAATTGTTCCGTCATTCATTGCATCTTCAAGATCAATCCATGCTTGCATTTGTTTTGCTTTAACTCTGGATAGAATTGTTGACCCATAACCATCCTCTATTTTTTCAATAGCAACTTTTACATGATCTCCTAGATTAACCTCAATACTTCCTTTGTCATCCAAAAATTCTTCTGTTTTAATAATGCTTTCTGATTTAAGGCCAGCACTTACTGTAACAAAATCACTTTCTACAGAAATAACTTCAGCAGTTATAATTTCACCTTGGCGCATTTCTTTAAGCGCCATACTTTCTTCAAATAATGCTGCAAAACTTTCTGGATTTGTATCTTTTATAATATCTGTGGTTGCCATTAATTTTTAACCTTAACAATGTAATCCCAACTAGCGATGGGGAAGTTTAAATTTTCTGATAATTTTGGGTTACCAGGTCTTTTTTATAAATTTTTAAATAAGCTTAAAATTTTATCAACTGTTTGATCCTCACTGAGATCGTCTGTTTCTAAAATCCATGCTTCTTTTACTATAATAAGAGGGGAAACCTCTCTACGCTTATCTCTCGAATCTCTTTTAGCTATTTCTTGAGTTAAGCTAATTAGATTAACATCATTTCCTTTTAATATCAATTGTTTATATCTTCTTTTCGCTCTTTCTTCAACGCTTGCATTTAGGTATATTTTTAAATCAGCGTTTGGAAAAACAACACTTGTCATATCCCGGCCTTCCGCAACAAGACCCGGCAGCTTACAAAAACTTCTTTGATAATCAAGAATAGCAGTTCTTAATGAGTTGTGTATCGCTATCTTGGAAGCGAATTTTCCTATTAATTCAGTTCTAATCAAATCTGAGATTTGATTGCCATTAAGCCAGGCATTATTTCCTATAAACTTAATTTTGGAATCTGCAACCAAATCTATTAACTTACTAATAGATTCTGGTTCGATATTTTTTTCCTTAGCTGCATAAGCAATTACTCTATAAATTGCCCCAGAATCAAGGTAATGGTAATTCAGCTTAGTAGATAGTTTTTGAGATACTGTCCCCTTTCCAGAGCCTGCAGGACCATCGATTGCAATAACAAGAGGTTGTTTTTTTTTAAGCAATGATACTTCCAAAATCTTTGAAAAAATTAGGGTAGGTTTTGTTTGTGCATTCTGGATCATTAATTATAATATTTTTATTTGACAGGCATACCAAAGAAAAACACATGGCTATTCTATGATCATCATATGTATCAATCGTAATATTATTGTTTATAGTTTTTGGAGGCTTAATTGTAATTGAGCTTTTAGTTGTGGTAACCAAGGCGCCTAATTTCATTAATTCAGTTTTCATTGCGAATATTCTGTCAGTTTCTTTGACACGCCAACTTGCAATAGATTTAAGAGTTGTAGTTCCTTTTGCAAATAAAGCTAAAATTGCTAAAGTCATTGCGGCGTCAGGGATATCTCTACAATCTATAGTCATCCCAACCAGCCCCTGGTTTTTTGATACTTTAATTGAATTTGCGAGGTATTCAATATTTGCTCCCATCTTTTTTATGACTTTTAAAAATTCTAAATCTCCTTGTATGCTTGATTTGTTGATATTAGTTACCTCAACTAAGCCTGCAATTGCACCTGCTGCAAAAAAATAAGATGCCGATGAGGCATCACCTTCCACTTGAATTTTTTTTGGACTTATAAATCTTGAAGGAGCTTTCAAAGTGAAATTTCCCCATCCATTATTTTTATACTTTATTCCAAATTGGGCTAACAACTTTAAAGTAATATTGATGTAAGGTTTAGATATGAGCTCACCAATTATCTCAACTTTTATGCTTTGATTGCACAAAGGACCGGCAATTAAAAGTGCAGTTAAATACTGACTTGAAATATTTCCTTTAATTTTAATATTTTTATCGCATTTAATATTTCCAGGGGATATCTGAAGTGGCGGGTATCCTGGGTTGTCTGTGTAATTAATATTGGCACCAATTTGGGTTAAAGCATCAACTAAATCTTTAATAGGGCGTTCGTGCATCCTTTTCACACCTTTAAGATGATATTTTCCACTCATCATGGCAAGTACCGCAGTAAGAGGCCTGAATGCTGTACCTGCATTTCCTAAGGATAAATTAATATTTTTGTTTGGAAAGATATGATTACAACCTTTTATTAATATATGTTTATTTTTTATAAGTTTGTATTTAACTCCTAAGTTTTTTAGAGCATTGAGCATTTGTTGGGTGTCATCTGAGTTAAGATAATTTTCGATTAAGGTCTCACCGTCAGAAAGAGCTGACATAAGAAGAACTCTATTGGTGATACTTTTTGAGCCAGGTAGGAAAATTTTCCCATTGGCACTGTTTGATGCTGTTAGTCTTTTTTGTTTCATTTAATTTTCTTCAGTCCAGTTTTTTCTTGTACTACTCGCTAATTTTAAATATCCTTCTAACCCCTTATGATCTTTTTTTTCTAGAAAGTTAGTTAGTTTAGTAATTTCTTTTTGAAATAATTGTAGATCCTCAATTATTGATTCTTGATTTTGAATAGATATATCTCTCCAAACCTCTGGAGAGCTTGCTGCAATTCTTGAGAAGTCTCTAAATCCACTTGCAGCAAAATTTAACAAAGTACTTTTATTTTCTTTGTTATTAATAAGATTTACTAAGCCAAAAGCAAGCAGGTGAGGGAGATGGCTAACTGTAGAAAATATTTGATCATGTTCATCGGCTTTCATGCTCTTAACTATTCCACCCATAGATTCCCAAAATTTTGTGAGTTGTGTAATTTGCTCTAATGAATTTTTATTGCTAGGAGTTAGGACAATATTTTTATCTTGAAATAAATTATTTTTTGCTGCTGAAGTTCCGTGCTTCTCGGACCCTGCGATTGGATGGGATCCAATAAACTGGGAGAATTTGTCTTTTAAAATAAATTTAGCCTCATTCATAACGCTTGATTTTGTACTACCTACATCAGTTATGATCGTATTTTCTGTGATGAATGGCTCAATTTTTTTTAAAATAACTTTTGTTTGCTCTACTGGTGCCGCAATTATAATTAAACTTGCTTCATTTATATTTTTATCTACCTCTGTAGACGAGGAAGTAAGTACACCAGCTTCAACAAGATTTTCTAAAGAACTACCCCCAAGCCTCCCAATTCCAATTATTTCATCAAAAATATTTAGCTCACTGGCTTTTAGAGCAATTGAGCCTCCAATTAGCCCTACACCAAAAATATATAATTTTTTCATCAGCGAAAGTTAGGTAAAAAAGAAAATTGTAACATGCTATTTAGCTCGTTGCTTCTTGCCAAACACCTTCAATCATTAACTCATAGGGTTTGAAGTTTGTTTTATATTTCATTTTCTGACTTGCATGAATCCAATAACCAAGGTAAAGAAAAGGAAGATTTTCTTTTTTGCAGAACTCAAGTAACCAAACAATAGACATTGTACCTAGACTTATTTTTTGATTACTACAATCGTAAAAAGTGTAAACAGCTGAAATTCCATCATCAATGATATCGATGATTGTGATCATTTTAAGATCATTATTTAATCTGAATTCGACAATTTTTGAATTCACATTGCTTTTAATTAAAAAATCATTGTAGTCAGATATGTCATCTTCACTTTCATTATTATTTCTATGTCTTTTGTTTTGATAATCAACATATAAATTATAATGATCCTCATTAAAACTTAAGGGTAATAATTTTACTGAAAGCGTATCAAGGTATTTTTTTGCTCTTTTTTGGGATCTGCTAGCATTAAAATTTGATGTTAATAACCTAATTGGTGTACAGGCGCTACAATTCTTGCAGTTTGGTTTGTAAACGTATTGACCACTCCTTCTAAAACCCTGACTTATAAGGCCTTTGAAATTTTTACTATTTATATTTTTATAAGGAGTAGCAACAATGGATTGAGCGTCTTGACCACTTATGTAACCACAAGAATATTCTGTAGTGACATAAAATTGAATCTTTTTTAAAACTTTTTTTTCAATGAGGCTCATAGTCAAATTAGGGTTTAATTAATTACTATAAATAATACTAGAATTTTTTTTTAATAGGTATAAAGTTAATTATGTAAGTTTAATAAAAAAAGAAAGTGCTTAAAAGTTTAGTGAGTTAGAAATACAATTTTTTTTAAATTTTAAATTAAAAAGGAGCGGTATGAATCTCAAAGAACTTAAGAATAGACATCAGGCTTTAAAAAATATTGTTAGGCAGGCATACAAAAATTATGTACCTGATTTAAGGTTAAGGTTATATAAAAAAGAAAAGCTAAGGATAAAAATGCTTTTAGATAAAGAAAGCCATATAACCCATTAACAAATAAAGCCGGCTTTGCCGGCTTTTTTTAAGTTTTAAATAAGCCTAATCAATGAAAGCTTATTTAATATTTTGATATATGAGTTAAAATAATCATTTACAATTTAAACAACTAAAGATTTTAGGCGGCTAAAACTATGTCAGACGTTATAAAAAAAGTTTTTTCTGATCATATTGATGTAATCAATAAAGTTTTTTCTTCTGATGCCGGCTCTATTAAATTAGTAGGCGAATTATTAGCAAATTGCTTGGAAAAAAAAGGCACTATTTTTTGGTGTGGAAATGGTGGAAGCGCTTCTGATAGTCAGCATATTGCAGCAGAGTTGGTAGGGCGTTTTAGAAATGATCGCCCTGCTTTAAAGTCTATAGCATTAACAACTGATACTTCAATCTTGACTAGTGTCGGAAATGATTATGGTTTCGACCAGATTTTTTCTCGCCAACTTCAAGCTTTAGGCGCTTCTGGAGATATTTTAGTTGGTATTTCTACTTCAGGAAATAGTAAAAATATTCTAAATGCTTTTAAAGTTGCTTCAGATTTAGGGATTACTTCTATTGCTCTTACAGGGAAAGATGGCGGCATAGCAAAGGAAGTTTCAGACCACTCAATTATAGTAGGCTCAGAATCTACAGCGCGAATTCAAGAAGCACATATCCTGATTGGCCATATTCTATGTGAGCTAATTGAAGAAAGGCTACAGCTTGCCTAATAATAAATTTAGGGCCTAATATGACAATTCTAGTTACAGGAGCTGCAGGCTTTATTGGGTCAAACTTTGTTTTAAATTGGCTTAATAAGGAAAAGGGGGCTGTCGTTTCTCTAGACAATTTAACGTATGCAGGAAATCTAAATAATCTATCCTCTTTGTCCAAAGACAGCAGGCATTTTTTTATAAAAGGAGATATAGGTGATTCTGAATTAATTTCTTCAACACTGAAAAAATATACCCCAACAGCAATCATAAATTTTGCTGCTGAAAGTCATGTAGATAGATCAATATCAGCACCTGATACATTTATAGAAACCAATATTTTTGGTACCTACAAGCTCTTACAAAATACCCTTGCTTACTGGCAAGCTTTAACAGAAAAAACAAAAAAAGATTTTCGTTTTATACATATTTCTACCGACGAAGTTTATGGGGATCTTGCTAAGGATGCTCCTCCTTTTACTGAGGAGAATAGGTATATACCTAATAGCCCATACAGTGCAAGTAAGGCTTCTAGTGATCATTTAGTTAGAGCTTGGCATCAAACTTATAACTTACCGACTATAACGACTAATTGCTCAAATAATTACGGCCCTTTTCAATTTCCAGAAAAATTAATTCCTCTATGTATTATTAATGCAATAAATGACAAACCATTACCTTTGTACGGAGATGGTAAGCAAATTAGAGATTGGCTTTATGTTGATGATCATTGTAATGCTATTAGGGCAGCCTTAAAAGATGGTGTGTTAGGGGAAACATATAATATTGGCGGCAATACAGAGAAAACTAACATTCAAGTAGTTCAGTTAATATGTAAACTATTAGATAATCTTAAACCAAGGCCTGATAAAATTTCTTATGCGCAGCAAATTTCTTTTGTAAAAGACCGGCAAGGTCATGATCGGCGATATGCAATAGACTCTTCAAAGATTCAAAAAAAACTTGGCTGGCAGCCGAAAGAAACATTCGAGTCAGGAATGGTTAAAACTATTAAATGGTATCTAGAACATGAAAAATGGGTAAAAGATGTTATCAGCGGCGATTATAAAAAATGGATTGATAACCACTATTCATGAAAATACTTCTTACTGGAATTGGTGGTCAAGTTGGACATTATCTTAATAAAAAGCTATCTCTTTCTTATGAAGTTATTGGGGTGACACGTGAAAGCTTTGACCTGACTAATATAAGTCAGATGGAGAGCGTAATCGACGAAGTGCGACCAGGATTAATAATAAATTCTGCTGCATATACATATGTAGATAGGGCTGAAAAAGAACCAGATCTTGTTTTTAAAACAAATGTTGTAGCCACTAAATTCTTAGCCAAAAAATCAGAAAATCTTGGTATACCATTAATACAATTATCAACTGATTACATTTTTGATGGACTTAAAAAAGAAGCCTATACAGAAAGTGATAAACCCAACCCTCAGTCAATATATGGTAAATCTAAATATGACGCTGAGACTGTAATTCGAGAATGCAATCCAAAGCATATTATTCTAAGAACTAGTTGGGTGTATAGCTTAAGAGGAAAGAATTTTTTAACAACGATTCTTGATATGGCAGAAAATAAAGACTCATTTGATATTGTTTCTGATCAAATGGGCTCGCCCACATCTGCAATTTTTATTGCTAATACGATACTTGAGATAACAAATAAAATTGAACAAATAGAAAAAAATAATTTATATGGTACTTATAACTTAACCTGTTTAGGAAGCACTACTTGGTTCGAGTTTGCTAAAACAATATTTCTTTATGCCAAAGAGAAAGGATTAAATCTTAAATCTACTCCTGAAAGTATTAACCCAATTAAGTCATCTGAATTTACGTCTTCAGTTACTAGGCCTAAAAATTCTACGTTAAACAATCAGAAATTAGTAAAAACCTTTGAAATAAATTGCCCAGAATGGCGAAATGAGTTGAAATTAATAATGAGTAATAAAATCTAGAGGATAAAAAATGACGACCGTCAATAAGCGAAAAGGTATAATTCTTGCAGGTGGAACTGGTTCGAGACTATACCCATTAACAAAAGTAATTTCAAAACAGCTACTACCAGTTTTTGATAAGCCAATGATTTATTACCCACTTGCAACTCTAATGATTGCAGGTATTAGAGAAATTTTATTAATATCAACACCAAAAGATATCTCTCAATACCAAGCCCTACTTGGTGATGGGAATATATGGGGAATAGATATTTCATACCAAATTCAAGTATCTCCAGATGGATTAGCTCAAGCTTTTATTTTAGCTGAAGATTTTATTAGGGACGATTTGTCTGCTTTAATTTTAGGAGATAATATATTTCATGGAAATGATATAACTAATCTTCTTTTAAATGCTTCAAATAATGAAGACGCAACTATATTCGCATACCATGTACCAGATCCAGAAAGATATGGAGTAGTTGAATTTGATAACAACCACAAAGCAATTTCAATTGAAGAAAAACCTAAAATACCTAAGTCAACTTATGCGGTAACAGGATTATATTTTTATGATGAAAAAGTAGTTGAATTTGCAAAAAGCCTTAAACCTTCACATAGAGGTGAATTAGAAATAACTGATCTAAATAAAATATATATGAAGGAAGATAAATTAAATGTCGAGATTTTAAAACAAGATTTTGCATGGTTAGACTCAGGAACTCATGAATCTTTATTAGAAGCCAATCAATATATAGCTACTGTTGAAAAACGTCAGGGACAAAAAATTGCATGTATCGAAGAGATTGCTTTTAGGAAGGGATGGGTAACTAAAGATAATTTATTGAGTTTAGCTGATGAAAAGTATAATAATAATAATCGAGAATATCTTAAGGGTTTATTAAATGAGGAGTACTAAGCTAAAGTTCCCAGAAGTTTTGTTGCTTGAACCCGAGATTTTTAAAGATGAAAGAGGTTTTTTTTATGAATCTTTTAATCAAGATAAATTTGAAAAAGCGACGGGAAAAAAAATTTATTTTGTTCAAGATAATTATTCCAAATCAATTAAAAATACTTTAAGAGGTATTCATTATCAGCTGCCACCAATGGCCCAAGGTAAATTAGTAAGTGTTTTACAGGGTGAAATATTTGATGTTGTTGTTGATTTAAGAAAGTCGTCAAAAACATTTGGTGACTTCATTT
>Ga0075444_10001385_pt1 | contig 14910 bp, 19 predicted proteins | sample CoawatmetaG01DNA_FD_76836 | JGI IMG/M metagenome (GOLD analysis project Ga0075444, IMG submission 76836) | Marine microbial communities from the West Antarctic Peninsula - Coastal water metaG017-DNA | ecosystem: Environmental > Aquatic > Marine > Coastal | place: Atlantic Ocean: West Antarctic... | reverse complement strand
GTATTATATTGTTCTTCTGCTTCTTGTAAATTATCTTTTATAACATCAAACCCTACATAATTTCTACCCATCAATGTAGACACTAATGGTCTAGAGCTCCTGCCTGAAAAAGGATCAACTATATCGTCACCCTCTTTAGACCACATTTCGATTATTCTTTTTGCATATTCAGAATTAAACTTTGATAAAAAAGTACCTCTTCCGCTTTTAATAAAATCATCATGCCCTTTTATATCTTTATAATCAAAAGATTTAATATCTTCAACAAGTTTGTCTATACTATTACCTCTACTATATTCCCAAAACGATTTAGGTTCATAGGAAAGTTCGTATAGTCCTTGTTTTCGTAATCGTTCTACGTACTCTGTCATTTAAATATACACCCACAATCTGGACAAGTATGTTCTTGATGATAACTTTTCATTGCTTCTGGTGAATCTTTATCCCACCATAATTTAAATAAAAAAGCATTCTCAGGTTCTTTAAATTTATAACAGTATTGTCCTGTCTTTTTATCAGCGGTGTAGTCATAGTCGATATTCTTTTTGCAGTTTAATGCAGATAAAAATATCCTTGCTCCAGGGAGTGGTCTTATTTTAGTACCCCATATTGGCTGACCTTGTTGATTTTTAAAAGAATATGAATATGTCATATCCTTTTTATTTGTTGCTTCTACTAATACCTCTGTCCATTCAGTTAACATTGTATTCTCCTATGCAAACAAATCGTCTCCATCTTCACGATGTCCTTCACGATATGCCATGTTAGTTTGTGTTTCGCGAACTTCAACTCTAAAACACCATAAGCGTTCGGCTTCTGATGGGCCCCATTGATCTGGAATGTATATACCATTTACATAGTTATATAATTGATCTGCTAATCCTTCACAACCAAGTTTTGGAAGTTCAATTACTTTTGCAATGCCGAGTTTGTTGGCTTCCATATACCAGGCTTTATGAGGATCATCCTCTGCTACTAATAGTGTATGATCGAATTGATCTTGTAACATTTGTTTTAATTCTCTAAGACCTCCGTAATCTGCTACCCAATTACGTGCATCTAAGTCATTAGCACCGAAGAAGAACTTCATGCTAAAACTATATCCGTGAATAATGTTACAGTGACTATCCGCTCTCCATTGTCGATAAGCGACTGGAAACTGATCTACATATTCTTTTGTACTTACATATTTGTATTTCATCTTATTTAGACTCCCAATGTTCATGGCAACGTGGTTCGTACGATTCAGCGCCGCCTATTTTTACTCTTTCCGAGTGTTTTGTTGCTTTAAGACGTTGTGTCTTTCCAGCATCCATTCCGCATATTGTACAGAATGCTTTAATTTTAAGTACCTCATCACACAATGCTAACATACGTGATGTTGTTTCAAACGGTACTCCTCTACTATCTTGATCAAGACCTGCTATTACAAAGTTTACACCTGAACGTAAACCTTCTTCAACAAACCATATAGTTTCATTTGTATCAAAGAATTGTACTTCATCAATAAACACTGTATGAAAGTTATATGGTCTAATTGTGTAATTGTCTTTTACTAGTTCTAAATCAATTACTGATACGGCTGGGTGTCTTAATTTATTGTGTGTTACGATTTCATCTTTGTTATCACTATGATATCTGTCGTCCACAATCGGTTTTAACACTAGCACTTTATGTCCACCGTGTTCTATAAAGAGTAGTCGTTTAAGTAACTCACTACTCTTACCAGCAAACATAGGTCCTGCTATGACTTCAAGTTTGCCTCGTTTGTTATATTTTGTTTCCATTAAAATGATACCTTATAAGTAAATCCTGCTATAATATGATTATCATTAGTTCCAGCATAGTTATTTCGCAACTCAACGTTGGCTGTAAGTGAGGTTGTTTCTGTAAGAGTATTTATATAAAACAATCCCAAATCAATTTCTCTTTTATTTGCTTTCATTGAACTACTAATATCAATATTACCAATGTCTCCACTAACACTAACACTATTAGGAATAGTAAAATGTGCCTCACCACTTGTAATACTAACAGGTAAACTTGCTACAAATCCAAATGTATTGCCGCCTGTTGTTTGTTTAATGCCAAGTGTTGCACTATTAGACATCATTGTATCTGCACCTTTAAGCATTGAACTACTGTCTACATTAAGTTTTGTTGCACCTAATGTTGCACCGCCCCAAACATTAATACCATTCTTAAAGTCAATGCTATCAGTGTAGCCAAAGTATGCAGTATTAGAACTGTCAACTGTCATTAACTGACTGTTTGCAAAGTTACCTAAGAAACTATTTGATTCATTTACAAGCCCTACACTAAACTTATTCCATTGTTGTACAATACTAACGTTATTATTATTATCATTAATTGCAATATGTGTTCCTGTATTCGCTAAAGGAATAATACTGCCGCCATTGTATCCAATATAGTAATCTGGTGCAAATCCATGTTGACCTGCTAGTGTGGCACTTGCGGTACGTGTATCAATTGTTTGTATCATACTGTTTGCATCAAAGTAATAATCTCTATCATAATCATCAACTACCATCATTGAACTTAGTGCTGAAATATTTGCATTACCACTCATTGCAATTGCACCACTATTATTAATATCAACAGTATTACCATCAATCCTACCTGTAGTTGCTAGTCCAATAGCACCCTGTGGTAATGTTGCTTCGTCTAAGTCTAGCATACCTTGTCCGTGTACATTTACATCATACTTTGCAAAGTCTTTACTTGCTGTATTTAACAATAACTTAGAAAGATTAGCACCTGTCATATGTGGCCACATTTCGTGTACAATTGCTACTGCACCACTAACTACTGGTGCCGCCATTGATGTACCACTGTTAATTCTGTATTCACCATCATTGCTTGTTGACGCTATATAACGTCCTGGTGCAATTAGATACCTATCACTTATACGTTTGTTATTATTACATGTACCGTCAGTTGCTATATCAAAACATACTGTACCTGCTTTGTTGCTACTTCTATGAAGGTCTTGTTTTCTAGCATCCCAATTACCTACAATTAATACACGATCACCTACGTCTTCATCTAATGCAATAAATCCAGGTTGTCCTGCAATATCCAAACCTTGGTTACCAGCCGCCATAACTAATACAGCCTCGTGTCCTTTCATTGCATTTACAATATTTTTATAATAGCCTTCTGATTCTGTAAGATTAGCATAACCAAACTTATCAAATGTTTGTCCATTTCTACCACGTGTATCAGTAGACTTGTACATTCCATTCTCAATTTCTACTAAACTATTTTTATATGTAGTGTCTACATTATAGTTAGCACTTATGTTGATAACATCTGCGCCATTGTTAACTGCCCATGCAATTGCTTCATCAACTACTGTAAAGTCAAACGCTCCAAGATTCCATGCTGTCTTGGCAATTAATAAATCGGCACCGGGTGCAACACCTGTAGTACCTATGCCATCTAAATTAGCAGCGGCTATACCTGCCACGTGTGTTCCGTGTGAATATCTATTTTCATCATTTATAGTTTCATGCCCATTTTTACATAATCCTGTAAAACATTCTGCACCAAGTATTTTGCCTTCAAACTCTGGATGATCTAAATCAATACCTGTATCAAGTATAGCAATTATACTACCTTTACCTGTATATCCTCTACTCCAGGCAGTTGGTGCTCCAACCATTTCTAAATGATTACCATAGTATTTAGATAAAACTCCATCTACATAGCCTTGATTAATATTAGAATTTACATTCCATACTGCTTGTCTATATGTTTCTGTATTTTCTAAAGAAACATCTGCTCTTGCTAGATACTCTGCTTCTGTAAAAACTTTAATAGTTTCTTCTTCTTTAGGAATAACAATAGCATATTCTCTAATTAGTTCACGTTCTACTATAGTATCTGTTTCTACAGTATTAGTAATGTTTGTTGTTTTACTATTATTAGTTACACCCTTAGTGCCATCACTGTATGTATTAATAGTTTGAACATTTTCCCAATATTGCTTTTTAATAGGTGTGCTGAAAACTTTAGTGACTACTGCATATTCTTTAATAGTTACTCCATTGTTTTCTTCAACAACTGAATTTATTTCACTAGTAACTTCTTTTGTACCTTTAGTCACAATTACACCGTCACTAGTTTTATAATTAGTGCTGACTAATGTTACTTTGTTGTTGTTTGTATCAAGTAATGATTGGAACTTATTAAGTTCGTTTATTTGGAATGCATATCGCTGTTCCATGTTTTGGAACCAACCATAGTGTCCAAAGATATGACCGAATCGATCAATAAGTGATTTGTATGTTTTATTGCTACGCTCATAGTTCGCTATCATTTGCGTAGAAAAACTAATTTGTAACCCTGTGTTTAGGGTGTTTGCATAGTCATAATAACTCTTAAAATTAGCCGCATTTGCACCTGTAGTAATAAAAAATGCAAGAATTGCCGTAACTAATAGTTTCTTCATAATAGACTCCTGTCTTTTATTGTTAATGTACATACATTATACGACAACATATGCAATTTGTCAACCAAGAAACATTGGTTTATGACGAAAGTTTGTCTAAAAACTTCGTTTTTTCAACAATTTCGTTAATATCTATGCCTAATTCTGAAAATGCCTCTGTAAATACAGTTTTATACAGATCTAGCTCGGCTAATGTAGCTCCTACATTAATATCCTTGCCATTAACCATAACTGAAATATCGTCGTATGGACGGAAGCCGTCATCTGTGGATTTAGTGTAAATATTAGCTGTTGTTGTGTTAGGAACAGTCATGTCGTATGCGTAATCATATGTTGCCATAGTTTCTTTCACCTTCCCACGGAAACACAACCCATACATCATTTTCCATCTTATTGATTTCCAAGGCAGTATAATCCATACCATCAAACCCACTTGCTTGGTTATCGATCAGACATGCAGTGCGAATATTATCGCCCCAAACACTATCATTATATGAAGCACCGCCCATACTAGCTATCCAGTCACTTCTGATCCAATCTAGTGTTCTGCCAGTATCATTTATATCATCGATAATTAGAATCTTTTTACCATTAGCTAAGGCATCTTCGGCCATCCACAGATTTGATTCTGGACCATTATAGTCATCATCTGTATCTCTGAAGCGTACATCCAAGGCATGCATCATAATGCCTGTTTTATTTGACATCATTACTGCTGGAACTAGTCCACCTCTTGTCATGCCTACGATATAATCTGGGCGCCAATTATCTGCAAACATAAGATTGTTAATAGTATCAAGCATATGTTCTATATCTTTCCAGGTGTAATAAATTTTATTAGGTTTCATTACTTTTTTTCCTTTTTAGGTTTCTTCTTTTCTTTCTTTTGTTTATCTCGATTTCCATTGTCTAACATTATTTTCTCCAGTTGTTTTCTCCAGCAATAATATTATGCTGATATTTTGTTAAAAGTTCTTCAAATTTATTGTAATCTTTTGCGTATACTGCCATATAATTCATTATGTACTCTGTCCTAGGCGGATTATCTAAAACTCCATATTCTTCCATATCAAAAACTATCCATCCTTCTTTAGCAATATTATCTGCATTATCCTGTAACCAATTAGGAATAGTTGTAAATTTTTCCCATACTTCTGGGTTTCCGTTACCAAAAACTGTAGCTGATATTAACATTCCATTATTAGAAATCTTATCTTTCCACATACTTAGTAATGTATCAGTTCCTTTAGGTGCTCCGTCATCATATATATAATCTATATCTGCTTGATTATGATTATAAATAGTATCTGCTGCTTCTTGAGTATATGCATCCAATCCATAGAACAGTTTCCCTTTACATGTTCCGCTATCAAAAGTTTCATAAATCAGACTTCTTTGGATGACAATATCGGCAGCAATTTCATCAAAATTTTCTACAATGTACTCATGACTACCAGTGCTTTTGTAATATTCTAATAAATCTTCAGAAAAATGATCAACACCGTATATTTGAACATCGTTCATATTGTTTACCAAATCCATCATATCGCCGCCGCCGCCGATGCCTATCTGCAGCACACTTAACCTTTTTTCGCGATCACATGTAAGAATGTCAATTGATTCCAACACATCAGCAATAAATCCAGAAAACCCACGCTCTGAATTTCTTTGACTTCCTATATTATTAGCATAGTCGTATACTCTTCTTAGATACGATGCTTTGTTGAATCTAATCATCGTGGTGCAAATTCTTGTTGCATCTTAATATTATTAAAAAATTCTAATTTAGTTCCTGAGTCATCTTTAAATGCACCTTCTAATACTGTTGTTTGTGTTAAACTACTATGTGCCATAATGCCTCTGTTTTCACAACAACCATGTGTTGCTTGAATATAAACTCCTACGTCTTTACTTCCAGTGTGCTTCATAATTTCTGCCGCTATATCATTACACAATTCTTCTTGTAATGTTCCACGTCTTGCACACCATTGTGCTATACGAGTATACTTGCTTAGTCCAATAAGTTTTTCAGCGGCAAGTACTCCAATATATGCAACACCCTTAACAGGTTGATGATGATGTGAACATACACTAGTAAGTTCACTTCTTATAACTAACATACCTCTATAACCTTCTTCTATGTGATTAGGGAATGCCGTTACATTTGGTGCTGGATTATAACGTCCTGACATTAATTCTTTAACATACATCTTTGCCATACGTCTGCCTGTGTTTATACTGTTAGGATCTGTTTTCCTATCAATAAGTAAACTGTCTAACACACCTTCAAACTTCAGTGTCGCTTCTTCTATTATTGCTTCTTTGTCACCTTCTTCTAATACTTCACTAATGTTATCGCCTGCCCAATAGCGAATGTTTGCTTCTTCTAACTTTGCTCTTATCTGATCTGACTTTGCCATTTATTATTTCTCCGAGTTATTTTTAAGACGAGGATGTCTTATTATTATACCAATTATACGCTGTCTTAACAATTGTGTCAAGGTCATATTTTGGTTTCCAATTTAATTCTACGTTTGCTAGTTTAGGATTTGCAATTAAAGTAGCAGGGTCTCCATCTCTAGCAGGTCCCATTTTAACATTAGGGATTAACGGTGTGTTTCTTTTTACTGCTTCTATAATATCTAAATTACTGTAACCTTGCTTGTTACCTAAATTAAATATATGTGCTCCGTTGTTTTTTGTATAAGTTATTGCGTGTTCTATTCCTCTTGCAACATCTTCTACGTGTACGTAATCACGTACACAAGTTCCATCTGGTGTATCAAAATCTGAACCATTTAATGTAAATTCTTTTCCAGCAATTGCATATTCAATAATACGAGCAATAATATGTGTAGCGGCTTTTTCTTGTCCGTGTAACATAAGTGTGTCAGCACCTGCTACATTAAAGAACCGTAAACTAACACTATTCATTCCATACGCAATAGCATAATCATTTAACATAATTTCTGTCATACGCTTACTCCAACCATATGGATTCATTGGAGTGTGTTGTTCTGTTTCTAAACATACTCCACTCTCTGGTTCTCCATATGTTGCGGCAGAACTGGCAAATACAAAACGTTTAATTCCATGCTTATTACATGCATCAAGTAGTTTTAGAGTTCCTACTACATTGTTATTATAATATTTGCTAGGGTCTAATACACTAGGCCCTACTAAACTTGTTGCTCCTATATGAACTACACAATCTACATCTTGTAACATAATATCCATTGTACTATCACTGTAATTGCCAATATATGTTTCTCGACAGTATCGATGTTTAATCATATTTCTATCTACGCCAACTAGAGTATGTCCTTGTTGATGTAAATAACTACAAGTCTGTGATCCTATATATCCTGACGCTCCTGTTACTAATATTTTCATTAATATTTTTCCTCTGCTACATGATCTCTATATCTGTTTCCACTACGTAACCATTGTTCTCCTGTTCCTTGCATAATATCAACCATACGATCGATAGTACTGTTTGTCCAATCACTAATCTTGCCCATCTTATCACTTGGTGCTTCAACACCTGCTAGGATTTTACTTACTGCATCTTCCTTGCTCCATGGCATATAAAGTCTTGTATGATCGTTTGCAAACGTTTCTGGAAAACTTCTGTATGCAGGATAAACAACATTACAACCCAATGCATCTGCTTCACTGACTGTATTAGACACCCAGTCTTGCAATGCACAGTTAAACATTACTTTAGAATCATTAACTACATTATAGTAATCATTCTTTTGTAAGTCTTTTAGGATTGTAAGTTTGCCATCCGCTTCCATTTGTAAAGCTCTAGTCAAATACTTTTCATTGTTACTACGCAGCGGTCCGCCACTTAGTACTGCGAATTCAATATCTGGTGCTCTAGCTTTCACCATCTCAATAATATCCATGAAGAAGTCTGGTTGCTTCTCCTGATCAAAACGTGCGGCAAATACCACTCTGTCACTACGTTCTGCCCATGGCTTAACTTGGTTGTTAATTCTGGAGAGCACTTCCCTCTTGCCAAAACTTAAACCTGAAATATTATAGATAGGTGCATTCCAATTAGCAATTCTCATATGAGCTACCATTTCTTCGTTTGTTGCTAGTATGTGTACATTTGGTATTTCGTTACACATACGTTCATACAAACTCATCCACTTACTCATACCCCATACATGAACAAAGTCATCTGGGTCTACTGCTTGTGCTAAACAACGTAAGTAAATCTTTGGTCGTTGTTCTTCTGGAATTTGACACATAATATATGGAAGACTTTCCATACCAGGTTGAAACATATCTTCGAAAAAAACCACATCTTTTCCTCCGCACTCTCCATTCCGCATCATTTGTACCAGGTTCATGAGTTGACTCATACCAAAGTATGAACGCCCATGTGCGTCTAACACTTGTCCAACTGAAATTGATTTAGTGTCGTCGATAGTTTCGCCTGGCACGATTACATAATCTATACCACGCTCTTTAAATGCCGCTTCACTCCAGTCTTGCAACTGTAATGTATAACGACCTTCATATGGTTCTAGTCCCATATAAAAGAGTTTACGCATCTGTAACCTCTTCTTCTTTTTTTGGTAACCATAATTTCCCTACATGGATTTTTAGCTTCTTAGGGCTTCTATCCTTTTGCATTTTAATTTGAATATCAAATGTAATTGCATTTTCTTTTTCAGTATCTGTAATTTCAAAACTATAAATCTTGTAGCTTCTTTTTAAGTCGCCTAAGTATGAATTAAAAACACTAATAAGTTTATTAGTTTCTTTTTCGTTATACATATAGCCATCATATGGTTGAATAATTTTAAGTAGATCATACTTAACATCATTAATGTTATAATAGCCCATTAGTTTAAAATAATTACCAGTTCCTGGATTATTAAATGTTTCTTTTTTTTCTATTTCTGACATAATATGTCATCCTTGTTTAGGGTTAAAAGTCATTGTTGCTCCGTTCTCATTATCCTCAGCAACACTAATTGTTATAGAACGTCCTGGATATTTGTTGTGTATTTCCTGTGCTAATTCTTCTGCAATCATCTCACAACTACGATGATTAAGTTCTAATGTATCTGTAGCATACAACGATTCAAGCCAACGTTTGAATTGAATAAATTCAATATCTCTGTCATCATGGAATACATCAATTGCTACTCTAAAGTGGAAGATGTGCCTGTGTGCTACACCTAAGAATGAAACATCATCCCATCCACCAGTTGCAAGTGCTGGGTCGTCTTTAGCGGCAGGGTATAAATGTATCCCTTCCTTTTGAAACGTAACCCATACTTGTCTTTGTCCTACATCAAGCATTTGTGTCTTCTTCTTTAGGTTCAATTGGATTTCCATCGTTAATTTTCATAATTTTAAGCATTTCCCATAGCTTCCAATCAATTGCTTCAATGAATTTCATTAGTTGTTTTACAGTTGCAGTATCAACAGCAGCCGGTAAACCAACCTCTGGTGTTAATGCAGTTGCTACCTCGTCGATCTCATCAGTTAAACGAATTTTCTTAGTCATATTATTCTCCTATTCAATTATTTCGTCTTGTTTATATTGGTTCCAGTTTGTAAACCTCTTAGGGTCCATTAATGAGTGTACAGAATGTGTCCATACACCTTTGTTTGTAGCATTAAAATCAATATCATCGATCTTAATGTTAGCATTGTATCCCAATTGTTCAATGTAAGGAACCTTTACACTTATCATTGGAATAAAATTGTTGTTTTCTGAATACCCACTTTCTTGTATCCAGCTTATATCGTTAAGATCAAAGTCAAGTGTAACTAGATAACCTGCACCAATACACAAGTTAACCATAAGGTCCCATGCTGTCTGTTCGGCATCTGTACCGTGTTCACCTGTAACTTCAAAACTTTGGTTTGCACCTAAGTATATGTGTTCTACTTGGTTCTTCTCTGCCATTTCCATTATTTCACCTGGATCTTGCATACCCACTACAAATAGTGTTTTCTTTCCAAATGCAAGTGTGTGTTCTATTTCATTACCTATGAAATATGTTACACCACTGACATCGTTACTTGAACTATAATCTCTTTCCATCTTTATTGTTCCTATAATGTTTCTTGTTCTAACCCGTCAATTGTTTCTTTTAACGAATCTATTTCTTGTTTTAAATGTAACTTCTCTAGTTTAAGAGGTTTAACAATATCGTCGCTTATGTGCTTATTATATAACATAAACACTTCTTTGTCAAGGTCTCTATGCTTCTCTACTAAATGTGCTAAGTGTCTTTTTTTACTGTTAATTGTTCCTGTTCCCATATTACATTCTCCTTGTTTATAGGTGTTCTAAGAAATCCTCCGCTGCTTCTACTTGTTCTGATGTATATTCACCGTCAGTTTCTTCTTGAACATTGTTGCCCGAATCAAATAAACTATCAAATGCACCTTGTGATGATTTAATAGATTTCATACCGCTAAAGTGTGTTAACATTGCTTCACCTTCGTCTAGCATTTGCATCGGTGTTTCGCTCTTAAATAATTTGTTAATAAATTCTGTAACATAAATTACATCACGTGGTACCCATAAGTCAAATTCACTTTGACCAGGTTTCACTTTATTCCATTCTAAGTGACTAGGTTTATATCTTGTTGTTGCTATGTCGGCTAATGTGTTAGCACGTTGACACGACTCAATATGTTGATAAACATTGTGTGCCATTAGCAAGAAGTATGAGAAACTATCCCAACTAGTCTTGCCTTCCCTTCCAAGTTTGTTAAGCATACCAGGACCCATATAGCAAAGGTCGCCCATGTTCATACGTTCTCCAATGGGACTATTAAATGGAAACGGTATGTTACTATGTTGCAACTTCTTATCATCTACTGCTTGTTCCATAACATTACTAAACTTATTGTTCCTATGTACACATTGACTATATGCTTGTCCTTTTGCTGTTGTAATAAAAGGACTTGCCGCATCATATGTTACCATCATATTAGGATTAATAGTTTCTTTAATGTTACGCTGAATTGCTGTAAAAATACATGCCCAATTTAATTTACTTGTTCCTAGATAGTGAATTAAATCTCTACCTGGGTCAAGCATCTTTTCATCTCGTAAAACAATAAGCCTACGTAATGCAAGATGTAACTGCTTCATGTTGTAACCCGCCATTGCCCAACCTTCAAATGGATAATGCTTAACTGCACTATACCAATCATCTGCTTGTTGCTCGTTGTTGCCTTGTAATACATTTAAGAACTTTGTATTACCTGTTCTGTTACGAACGAAGTAATCGTTGTTATGCATTGTATATTCTAAACAATCAACCCAGTCAGTTAATCCTGTTTTAGCATTAAGAGGTGGTGCCGCTGCCAATGTAGGAACATCTAATACCATACTGTAATCGGCTGTATGTTCTAACCAGTTAAGAATTGTTTTACGTAAGTCATCATTTGTTTTAAAGTTTGGCCAGTCACATTGTATAACACCAGTAGCAATTTGATATCCACCACTGTCGCCTAATATGAAACTGTTTTCTCTATCACGTTTCTGAATCATTGGCTCTTGCACATCACTCTTTGCTGTATCTCGAGTGGCATGACCTGCAGAGTATAAACCCCACTTGTAATTATAGTAATTGTCCTTGGGCTTTAAAAAGTCAAAGCCATCAATCCCATATTCAAAGCCTTTAGGCATACGTTCAGGCTTAACAAAGTCTGGACGCTTTTGTGCCTGTGCTATAAACTTGGAATAAAAACTACTAATGCTTGGTAAGAATACACTATAGTCTTTATTGCTAGTTGTTAAGTCTTTTCTGTCTGCCATATTATATTCTCTTATACTGTTAATGCTGGAAGGATATAATCGTACTTGCCAATTCCAGAATCAACTGAAATCATCAATGCACCTTTTTTACTAATTTGCATTACACATGCACCCGACATACCTAGTTTTAGGATTGCTAATACTTGTGCTAGTGGCCATGCATAACCTTCTGTAATCTCACCATTTACATTTTGTGCGAATGTACGCTTACCTGTAAATGATCCATCTGCTGCACCAACAGTAACAATTAAATCGCTACCTTCTGTTTTTACAGTAAAGTTTGGCTCAATGCCTCCGTAAATGCCTGCTACTTGTTGTAGTTCATTTACTTTTGCTTTAGTAGGTTCTAGTGTAACATCCCATTCAACACCTTTGAACTTTACAGTTTGCAGTGTTTGTTCAATAATTTCTTTACTCATAAAACGATATTGATCTGTGTTACCTTCTGTATCTCTAAACATCAAATGATCTGGATGACTAACTCCATTACGATCACGTGCTACAACATCTACTGTTGAGTCATCTGTTTGATAGTTTGGTAATGCAGTGACACCTGCTAAAAATCCAAGGTTACCAAGTCCAAACTCACCATTAAATTCTTCAACTGCGTTATGTAATTTTGCTTGTAGAATAACTGTACGATCTGCATCCATGGCGTCAAGTGTAGTTGATTCATCTGTTCCTGTGACTTTTACTGATGTAATAAAGCCTAGTCCGGCTGTGTGCTTAACAATGTCTTGCACTATATCTCTGGTACTCATATTATATTTCTCCTAATTGATTAACTTTTATTATATAATAGTATTTAGAATTTGTCAAGCAAAAAGGCCGTTTATGGCTTTAAAATTGATGTTTTCTAATACTGACTTCATTTACTAAGTTTACCTAATGGTTAAACCTAATTTCTTTATTGTATCTTGTACACATATTGCTTGTACTTTACAATCTTCTAAGGCGTTATGTGCCTCGAATTCTATTTCTTTGCGTGGGTCTTTTGGCATAATTCCAAATAAAGTTCTGCTATCTTTAATTTTCCAAAATGGCCAAGGTATGTGATGATCGTATTGTTTAAATAGATTCTCTAATATACATATATCAAATGCAGGACCTTGACACCAAATACTGTCAACTCCTACACACCACTTGTTTAATGCTTGAAGTACTTCTAACACTGGTGTACGATTACCGTCACCTAGTGCTTCTTCACGAACTGCTTCGTCTTGTTTACCCCACCACTCGAGTGTACTGTCTAATGTAGTTCTGCCTTTTTCCAATTGCTCGTCTACTTCAAATCTATAATAAAACTCTTGAGTAGGTGCACAGATAAGATTAGGATTAAACTTAACACCACCAATTGTTAACACGGCACAATCAGGTGTAGTGCCTAGTGTTTCTAAATCTATCATTGCATGTGTTGACATTACCAGTTACTCTCATTCCAATGTATACTGCTTATTTGTCGTATACATTCATTAAATTGTTGTTCATTAGAGGCTTCGATTGCACCAATAATCCATTGCATTGCAAATGGCTTTTTCTTACTTCTATTGTTATTAATTAAATACTGCCTCATTTCTTCTTCGTTGATATCATTTAGGACATTGTTATAGATATGCCTAGCGATATTATAATATGTATCTTCTACAAAATGTGTATCAGTAACATTTCTTCCCATTGTAGCACGGTTTGATTTAACAGTCAATACAAACTTATCCGTATACAACGATTGCCAGTTTACATTATGTGGGAATTGTTTTTTAAATCGAGAGCATTGCTTAGAGATTCGTGTAACGTAAAATGCCACAAGCATATAATTATAGTACTTGTCCCAAGTTCCGTAATCTTCAGCAAACGATTGCTCTGCTAAATTAAGGTTCATTTAGAGTATTACTCCGATTTTTATGTTGTTGTTAAGTAATTATAAGCGATTATTGTGGTTTTGTCAACCTTTTGGACTAATTTTATTATAAAAGTCTTTAAACTCTGGGAAAGCATCTACAAAACTGTTTCCATGCCATTTGTCATGTTGTTTAATTAATATTTTTCTATCTACTAATTCTCTTATTGATTGGTCACTAATTGTATTTGCAAATACGTATTGTACATCTGGATAATCTTTCCAGTATTCTGCTAATTTATCTAGTTCTTCGGTTGATAGCTGTACAATACTTAGTCCTAATGGCCGAGTGACTAAATTCCATTTCTGGTTAACATCAATGTCTTTAAACATATCAAACACTGCCTTTGATGCATATGCTGTAGGCCATGAAAGAGCAGTTCTAGTATTACACCGTACGTTTGAATGTAATTGTTTCCATTCGTATATTTTGTTAATATTTTCTTCTACTGTTTTCCATGTATTGTTGTGGCGCCAATAATTATGTTGATCACCGGTAACATCAATACTTATAGAGATATCAACATCTCTAAATCCATCAAATAATTCTAAAAGATTATCCTCATGTCTATGTAATAAGCTACCATTGGTTACAATACCAACCTTCATGTTGTGCTGTAAGTTACGATTTCTTATCTCTTTTAGAATAATATACATACTATCAGTTAGAGTTGGTTCACCACCTAAGAATTGTACTATTTGAACATCATCTAGTTTATCTAAATACATTTG